>ENA-UPXM01000283-UPXM01000283.1-activated-sludge-metagenome-genome-assembly--contig:-NODE-283-length-74845-cov-8.788194_pt1 | contig 74845 bp, 79 predicted proteins | sample MGYA00238178_ERZ772708 | MGnify/ENA primary metagenome ERZ772708 (study PRJEB29002, sample SAMN05720212) | activated sludge metagenome | isolation source: anaerobic digester from wastewater...
TCCTGTATGTAAATTTGCTCAAAGCTATTTTGAGGTAAGAAAAGAAAACTATTAAATTTTATTGTGGAGGTAAAGAATATGCCTGATTTTGGACAACCCTTTTCCGGACTAAAGAAAGAACATAAGATTAGTCACCAGGAATTAATTAGATCAATTCGGTTTATGATTGCTGCAGAATATGAAGCGATTCAGCTCTATATGCAATTAGCTGAATCGACCGATAACAAATTGGCAATCGAGGTTTTAAAGGATATCGCTGATGAAGAAAGAGTTCATGCCGGTGAGTTTTTGAGATTACTTAAAGAACTTGACCCTGACGAGGAAAAATTTTACGCTGAAGGGGCCGAAGAAGTAGAAGAAGAAATAGAGAAACTTAAAAAGTAGTTAACCTGAAGGTAAAATGCAATAAGGCACCCTACGTTGGAATTTCGTAGAGTGCCTTGCTTGCTTTAAATCGTATTCTTCTATATTCACCGTCAGTCAAATTCAAATTTGGTTGACTGCATCTATCGAACAGACAAAAAGTGTGGACTGTATCTACCGAACCAATAGGTTGAAAATGTGCGGTTGTTGTAATTAAAAACATACGGTCGAGCCACGTGGAGACTATAGTATTGATAACAAGGGTAAATGAGTGAAGTTGTGAAAAAGCCTTATATACCAAGGCTTTTGGCACATATGGGTGTAAAACCTATTGAATGAAAATCGTCAAAATATCGCTTCGTGGGAACAAGTCCAACAGAGATATTTTGATAGTTAAGTGGTCGGGTTAGATGTCATAGCTCAGTGAGTGTACAGGTTAGATGTCAGCGTTGACGAGTGGTCAGGTTAGATGTTTTTTCGGATATTTTTGAGGTTGTGTGGTCAGGATTGATAACCGCATGTAAAAAATGCAGCTTATCGTTAATAAACATGGATTTGTTGCGCAGGATTTGATCTTTGGGTTATTTAAATAATGGACAGGAATAAATACATGGCTATAGCAAGGTTGCATATTTCAGCGTAACAGGGTATTTATATTTTTTTAGAGTGACATAAACCCCACAAGAGTCTTTAGAATTGCTCCTGTGGGTTTTTTCTTTTTTACATAGAAAGCAGTTGCCATGAAAATTTAACAAATATAAACTTAATACTTAATTGCAAACCGAAATGCAATATATAATAGACACCATGCAATAAATAGTGTATACTATGACTATAAAAGGAGGCATTTTATGAAAAACAAGAGAATGAAAATTGCCCGAATGGAAGTTGATATGAAACAGGAGGACTTGGCAAAAGCCGTAGGCGTTACCCGACAAACTATCAGTCTGATAGAATCAGGGGAATATAACCCCACGCTAAACCTTTGTATAGCGATTTGTAAGGAACTTAGCAAAACATTAAATGATTTATTTTGGGAGGAATCGAAATGAAAAAGCAAAATTCGCAAGACGAAAGAGTTGTAGCACAACGCCGTAAAATAAATAGCGAAGCATATGGCATTTTAATGATTGCGCTTCTCTGTTCAATGCTCGTACAGCAGTTTCTGTTGAACGCTCCGTTTGAACAGTATGCCGTTGAGTTTATATGCTTCTTCGGGATGTCCTTATACTTGATGATTCGACACCTGACCTTGGGACTCAATATATACGGCGAAGGAAAACGTGCTAAAACCATCCCTATTATTAATGGTATAGTAACCGGAATAGTAGTAACAACGATAACCGGTGTTTCGAACTATACACAGTATGCAGAACACTATAAGGAAGATGGTATAGGTTATTTTATCGCCGTGTTGGCAATTACTTTTATCAGCGCGACTGTTTTTTCTTTTGTAGTACTCTATTGCTTTCATTATCTGAACAAGAAAAAACAGGCAAGAATTCAGAAACAGTTAGACGAAAAAGAACAGGACGAATTATAGGAAGTCAAAGCGGTGATAAGTTTAAATACCTGCTCCGCAAGGCTCAGGCTCATTTGTTTAAAAGTCGCGTTTGGAATACAGTTTAAGAGAAATCATAAAAGAGAGGATTAAAAGCATAGTTGCCAAAACAACTATGCTTCCGCTTACCATTAACAAATTTTCTGAAGCGTATACAATGAAATTAAGTGTAAGCGTTTTATTCCCCGGCAAGTGTGTAATTGCCAAGTATGCTCCAAAAAGCAAAGCGAAAAAAACCATAGGTAAATAAAAGCCCCAAAATTTACCTTTATGATACCCAAGCCTGAATAGCATAGGAAACATAAAAAGATTAAGAATGGCATACAAAAGATAACTCAATGATATGACCACTATAAACTCTTCTATTCCAATAAACCATTTTGATATAGAAAGTTTATTCGCAAGCGGCATAATGAGAATACCTATTGCTATACCGCATAACAGCATTATTATAGATAGAATATATCTTCCCGCGACGATTGATTTTCTTCTCACAGGTAAGGTTAAATAAAGATTATTTAACTCTCCCTTTTCCTCAACTGCGAAAGGATTTAATGAGAAACTTAATGACAGGATTACGCTCATGGGAATTACTGTCAACGGAGAGTAAACCCCGAAAATGAAAACGAAAACCGGCAACAGCAGTAATCTTATTTGGTAATATTTCATTGCACGCCAATCAAGGGCAATCATTTTAGCAATCATAACTCCGATCCCTTCCTGTTCATATGAACCAAAATATCATCTAGTGAAACTGTTTCAGTAATTACGCCCGGCGGGAAACCTCCGATTTCCGCAACCTCAATCATACCCTCAAAAACGCCGATATGCTCTCTTAGTCCTATAATACTTTTACGTTTTGACTGTGGCAAGTCCCCGTTACCGCCCCTGATTAGGGAGTATTTATCGATCAGTTCATGTTTGAGCCCACTATATACGATTCGGCCTTTGTCTATATAGATAATGTAATCTGCGATTTTTTCAAGGTCGCTTGTGATGTGGGTAGAAAAGAATACGCTTTTATTTTCTTCAACCATGTATTCACGAAGTATATAAAGCACTTCATCACGCATAACAGGGTCAAGCCCGGAAGTGGGCTCGTCAAGCACCAGGAGTTTAGCGTTATGGGATAAAGTAACCGCTAGACCGAGTTTCATTTTCATACCGCGCGACATGGTTTTGTATTTTTGTTTGGGATTAAGAGAAAATTTATTAAGATACTGATGAAACGCCGAACTGTCCCACTGCCTATAGAATGGATACAGAGCCTTTTCAATATCGCCGCCATCTCTTAAAGCCATGCCAAGCATAAGCTTCATCGTTGTCGTTTTACCCGCACCATTTTAGCCGATAAACCCGCAAATAAAGCCACTTGGTACAGTAAAGCTAATGTTGTTCAACAGAAAGCCTTTATACTTTTTTGTGAGGTTATTTACCATAATCGCGTTTTTCATTATACGTCTCCTCCAGTTCATCTAATAATTTATGAAGCTCCGACATTGTCAACCCTGCCATTTTACTTTGTCGAATAGCGGTGTTCAACGTGGCTTTTGTCTCCTTAACATATTGGCTTCTTATAAAATCCTCCTCAATTCTTTAACATAGCACCCCTTACCCGGTACGGTTTGAAGGAAACCTTCAAGTTCCAAATCGTTATACGCTCGTGTAGTTGTTATGACGCTAACTTTTAAGTCACGAGCAAGCTGACGAATAGAGGGCAGCAATTCATCTTCTTGCAACTCGCCAGATAAAACTGAGGTCTTAATCTGTTCTTTTATTTGCTCATATATTGGAACGCTTGACTGGTATAACAAAACAATACGCATATCTTTAACCCCTATTTTCACCGTCCTAGCATTGCAGTTTACCTTTCTATTTGGATATACCTACACAGTACCCGCTATTAGCTTAAATAATTCATAATGCGTGTATTTTCAATTTCCGTAACAAAAAACTTAAAAAGTAAAATGTAAAAACATCTTGACATCTTCTGCTCTGTGAGTATAATAGGAAATGTAAAGAGTTCTTTACATATAGGAGGATTATCAATATGAAAAATCAGAAATGGAAAGCTGATGAAATGGAAATCGCCATAAATTACAGAGCTATGCGTATTGCTTTTGTATTTTCAATCATAGCATTATTGGCATATTGTATTTATGAATATGTGGCGTTGAAAAGACTGCCTACAATTCCTTTTGTCATTGTATGTGTGCAAGAAGTACTGTTCTTCATTTCAAAAGTATTCATTACGAGTAAAATGACAAAGGAAAGCGATGATGAAGAATAATATACGAAATTTGCGGAAGGATAAAGGCTTGCGGCAAGAAGATTTAGCGCAAATATTGGGAGTTACCCGACAAACAATTATTGCTATTGAGAACGACAAGTATAATCCTACTTTGGAGCTTGCTATGAAACTTGCCCGATTTCTTGAATCATCTGTCGAGGACATTTTCATTCTTGAAGATTAGTCAAGGTAATTGTCAACAAATAGGCGGTGATGAAATGGGGCATATCTTAAGGCGGATACGGAAACTTTGAGAGAAAATCCCTGGTATGCAAAGTTTTATAGAATGTGGCTGTTACCATAAAGACGCAGAAAAAAGCAACTTAATCAATGGGTGACAACTGAGTATTTGCATGTTACCTCTTAAAATCAGCCACTTACCTGAAATCCCCGGACAAACACGCGCAACTACCCTATAATGTACATGCAAGCAGAAAGCGAGGTGAGATACGAGTGAAAGTAGAAATTAAAATATACGCAGAAGTCATAGAGCCATACGCTGTTATATATACCAATGAAATAACAGCGGAAATCAGCCGCATAGCCTCATTCATTGAAGATAGCGCAGACAACAGCATAATTACCGTTACCGACAACGAGCGCATGTTTGTCTTACGCCCGGAAGAAGTTTATATGTTACGGGTAGAGAACGAAAAGACCGTTGTATATACTAAAGTCAAAAAATACAACAGCAATAAACGCTTATATGAATTTGAAACAATACTCGGCAGCGGCTTTATCAGAATATCTAAATCCGTATTGGTCAATCTGAAATATCTTGATTGCGTTGAGCCGTCCTTTGGAGGAATTATGCTGCTTGTTCTGAAAAACGGGTGCAAGGACTATATCTCACGAATGTATCTGCCTGCTTTCAAAAAATATCTTGGCATATAGGGAGGTGTGTTTTATGAAAAAACTGCTTGTAAAAATTGAATTTGGAGTTGCGATAGGGTGCTTTGGGTTTGTGTCCATGCTGTTTATCGCTTCCGCTTTCGCGGGCGGCGCAAACGCTTTCATCGGTCAAAAGACAGGCGAAGAAATGTTGCGGCTTGCTGCATGTTTTATTATTATAGCGATTGGATTTTCCGTCCCCTCTTTGGTTTACGAAAAGGAAAACCTTACGAACAGCTTAAAAGTGCTTATTCATATGGCAGCAGGAACGGTTGTATATCTTATTACCGCTTTCTTTGCTGGGTGGATTGAAAAGAGTTTTGGAGCGATAGTAGTTTACATTTTGATAGCATTAGGAGCAGCGGCAATCATTTGGGCAATTTTCATGCTTGCTTTTAAGCTGCAAGCTGATAAAATCAACAGAAAAATTAGAGAGAAACATGAAGATTAAAAGTGATAAGTCTTAGGCAAGTGTTGGTGAGATCAGAAGTTTTGAGTGGATATTGTGTCCTGTTTGTCAAAGCAAAACGCGGATTAGAATACTCCCCGCTACGGTGCTTAAAAACTTCCCACTATTCTATCCGAAGCGTAAACAGAAAACGCTAGTCAATATCAAATAACCGAATATGTCAGTTATCAAAGAGGCAGACGCACAGGCGCAGAGCCGATAACACACAGATTAGAAACGCGGTTATCGGCGGCTGCTGATACAAATCCAGGATATCTTCCATACAGGCCACAAAAGCAAATTCGGGGCTATCAAAAATCTCAAATTTTTGTTTTTTCTTTCGATACCATAAATTTTTTAGTTGGCTGTTACAATGTTTTTGCAGACTGTTTTTGGCAATGGATCATCATTTGGCGAATTGAATGGTGCTTCCTAAAATACTTAATATCAATGAAAGTTCAATTTCAGAATAAAATAACTCAAACTCCTGCATCGCCACAACAATATGCTATAATAAGCATGTACATCAAAATGTATATGCTTATATTTTTATGCAGATATATCCGATAATTCTATATATACGAATGAGGTGTAAAAATGGCTGTAAGGATAAAGTATGACGATAAAGAAAAGGAACGGCTTATCCGGATGACGGAATATGAGCGGAAGTGCTATGAGAAGGGCTATAAGCTGGTTGCAGGGGTAGATGAGGTGGGAAGAGGCCCACTGGCGGGGCCTGTAGTTGCAGCTGCAGTCATTCTTGGAGAGGGAGTGCTCATACCCGGGGTCAATGACTCCAAGAAGCTGTCGGAGGAGAAAAGGGAATATCTTTATGATGAAATAAAGTCCAAAGCCCTGTGCTGCAGCATTGGAATAGTTGATGAAAAAACCATAGATGAAATAAACATTCTGAATGCTGCCTGCCTTGCTATGAAGAAAGCCTTGGATGGGTTGGCAGAAAGGCCTGATTACATACTTCTGGATGCTGTTACCTTGAAGGATATGGACATACCCCAGAAGGGAATCATAAAGGGAGATACCCTGAGCCTTTCCATTGCTGCCGCATCAATTATAGCCAAGGTGGAAAGGGACAGGATGATATCCGCCTATGATGAGTTGTACCCTCAATACGCATTCAGTAAACACAAGGGTTACGGAACAAGGGAGCATATTGAGTGCATTAAGAAATACGGGCTTCTGCCCATCCACAGGAGATCCTTTACCAAGAATTTTCAGGGGTGATTATAATGAAGATAGATGCTTCAAGCTTTAGATTAATAAAACCGGAGCTTATTGAACTCCTTAAAAACCTGGAGACAGGAGATGTACTGAAGGGCAAGGTGCTGGAAGCTCTGGGAAACAGCATACTGATAAGGGCGAAAAGCGGAGAGATATTTACTGCCATTCTTCAGGAAGGGGCAAGTATACCCAAGGATGCTTTTGTCGAATTGGTTATAAAGGATATAGCTGACGGGAAGATATTTGCGGAGCTGAAAGGGGAGGATAAGGCCTCCGATCCGGATATAAAGGTTTCCGATCTCTTAAAGCAGCTCAATCTGCCGGTTAATGAGAAAAACATGGAGGCTGCAAAGCTCCTGCTAAAGTATAAGCTTCCTCTGAACAGGGAAACAATCGGTAATATCACAGGGCTGCAAAAAAGCATTGATAATCTTAATAACAGCACCGGAGAGAAAATGGGGCTGATGCTATCGGGATTGAATATAAAGGATACGCCCGTTGATGTATTGAATAAGATAGTACTCAACTGGCCGGATGATTTTGCGGCTTTTGAAGCCATACTGGAAAATGACGGTCAGAAACCGGAGGCAAATGAGGCAGCTATTATTAAGCAAACAACTGCAGGATCGGCTAGTGACAGCAAGGCAGCAGAAATTCCCGGAAAGGCTGCAGTTATAACAATAACAGACAGCAGTGAAGCTCTCAAGGGGGCTGTAATAACAGACAGCAATGAGACTCCCAGAGAGGCTGCAATAACAGGCAGAGGTGAGACTCCCAAGGAGGGTGTCGGTTATGTGAGCCCTTTGAGCGATATGGCTGCAGCGGAAAGCAATAAAGGAGTTGAACTGATAAGAGCATTGGCCGGACTGGGAATTGAATCTGAAAGCGAAATAAAAATGCTTGCGGCAAAAGTCGAAAGCATACTATCTTCAATAAAAAATACCGATATGGAAGCCATTACTTATCTGGTTTCGAAGGAAATGGAGATAACGCCCAGGAATCTGGGCATGCTTATAAAAAACATCGAGAACAGGGATGTGATATCTCAGTTCCTTGACAAGCTGCAGGAAAAGATTATTCGAGACGATAATCCAAAGCTTAAAGCCATAAGTGAATCCATAAGGAAGGTATTTCTGGAGCCCAGGCAATTAGAGGACAGAGAAGAAGTTGCCCGGCAGCTTAAGGATATTGCAAGCCTGGGAGAAAAGCTGGAAAGCTATCTGAAAACCGGCGGGGATAAAGACCCTGAAATAAGGGAGGCATTGTCAAACCTCAAGGATTGTATTGATTTTATTCGCAATGTTAATCAGCATAATAATTTTCTTCAGATTCCTTTACTGATAAATGACAATACAACCGCAGCAAAGCTGTATGTATTTAAAGACGGCAAAAGGGAAAAGAGGATAAACCCTGAAGACGCAACTGTTGTTGTAGCCCTGGACCTGATGAACCTGGGGCATTTGGAGAGCATGATAAGGGTAAAGGGCAAAACGGTTGATATAACCTTCAGGACAGAAAATAAGAGCATAGGAAGCATGATAGAAAAGAATATACTAATGCTGAAAGAAGCCCTGGGGGAAAAAGGCTATTATCTCAGCCCAATTAGGGTAATAAATCTGGAGCAGCCCTTCAGCCTCCTTTCTCTTGAAGCAATGATAAATGAAAGCGGATATGAAAAAATTCATTTTGATATGAGGGTATAGTATGGATAAGAAGCTGAAAAAAGCGGCGGCTCTCACCTATGAGGCAGGGGATGATGCCCCAAGGGTTACGGCATTGGGCAAAGGTGAGATAGCCAACCGTATTATTGAAACCGCAAAGAAAAACAATGTGCCCATATTTGAAGACAGCGGCCTGGTCGATGCACTGCTGCAGCTGGATATAGGGGGGCAGATCCCGCAGGAATTATACAGCGTTGTGGCTGAGGTATTGGTATTTGTTTCGAAGATAGACAAGCTGAAAGGGGAAAAGTATGGGCAGCAATAAAATATTGGGAGCCTTCGGCGAGAACAAGGCATGTGAATACCTTGAAGAATGCGGTTACAGAGTGCTGGAAAGGAATTTCGCCTGCAGGACAGGGGAGATTGATATAATTGCTTTGGAAGGTGAAATAATTGCCTTTATCGAAGTAAAAACCAGAAGCAGTGAAAGGTACGGACTGCCCGCGGAGGCAATAAGCAGAAATAAGCAGAATAAGCTGGTCACGGCGGCCCTTTATTATATGCAGCGGAATGGATATCAAAACCGCATGTGCAGATTTGATGTAATGGAAATTATTATTGATGGTGAGGATAATTACAGGATAAACCTTATCAAGGATGCCTTCCAATACTCAGGAAGGTACGGCTATTAAAGAAAGGAAGCTTTTCATATGCTGCTCAGCAATTCACTGGCTATTTCCCATGAGATAATAAAAAAAGCGGTTAAGCAGGGTGATATAGTTGTAGATGCCACCATGGGAAACGGAAATGATACACTGCTTCTTGCAGGCATTGTGGGGGTCGAAGGAAAGGTATATTCCTTTGACATACAAGACACGGCACTGATAAACACGGCAAAAAAACTCAGGGAGGCTGGAGTTTCAGACATCGTTGAGCTAATATGTGACGGCCATGAGAATATCGATGCCTATGTACCCAAAGGCATAAAAGCGGTAATGTTCAATTTGGGTTATCTTCCAAAGGGGGACCATAGTATCGGCACAAAGGCCTGCACTACCATAGAAGCTCTGAAAAAGTCCATGGAGATGCTAACAGACGGCGGTATAATTACGGTGGTCATATATTACGGAGGGGACAGCGGCTTTGAAGAGAAGGAGGCAGTGATGGAGTATATAAGGACAATCGACTGCAGAAAATACTCCGTGCTTGTATGTGATTTTGTGAACCAGATAAATTGTCCTCCGATTGCAGTATGCATAGAGAAAATAGGCAGGCAGTAAAATAATAGTATGCCGCAGCCAAATATGTATAAATATGGTAATATAGTCATGGTTAAAATAGTACTAGCTCAGCTTCTTCAATAATTGAAGGGTTGATATAATATAAAAGACAAGCATAGTCTTGTTGCAGCACCTCCCGGCCTGGTGTGAAAGGAGGGAAAAGAATCACTGTGAAACGCAGTTGTAAAAGAACGTTGCAGTATGTGTTTAGAGTGATGAATACCCTTACAATCTCAACATTGATCAGGTTGGTTGCTATTGCATTAGCAGCTATTTTGCTGGTAAACTATGCGAAATTTACTCCGAGAGAATTTATAGAGCTGATACATACAATCATTACTTGATAAATGATTGAGATAGAAAAAAACGGACACTCATGGAGGAGCCTGTGCGGCTACACGCCATTGCTGCTAATAAGGCGAGGCCGGTGCTGCTTTTACGAGGGAGCAGTATGATGAAGTGAGTGTCCGTCATTTTTTGCACTTTGATGTTTAGACTAAACAACAGCATTGAAAAATTGTAGAAAATCTGGTTAATATAATGAAATTTGGCGCGAAATTTTAATTTCGCGCCAAATTATGCTGTTTATGCTTGGAAATATTCTACTTCCTGATATTTTGAATAGATTAATACTAATAATATATCAGGAGGTGCATTATGAATTTCAGATTCGCGAAGAACAAATACATCTTGAATATAATGCTGGTGGTTATTGTTGTCAGTGTTTCGCTGATATACAATTATGCAGGGTACAAACAGATTTTAAATGTATTCAGAAACAATAACAGGGAGCTTCCCATATATTGTGTGGATACTCCGGAAAAGAAGGTGGCAATATCCTTCGATGCGGCATGGGGGGCGGATTATACAGAAAGCCTATTGAAAATACTTAAAAATTATGATGTAAAAACTACGTTTTTTCTGGTTGGATTCTGGGTGGATAAATATCCTGAGATGGTAAAGAGAATTGATGAGGAAGGCCATGAAATCGGCAACCATTCATCAAGACACCCGCATATGTCACAGCTCTCAAAGGAGCAGATAATAGACGAGCTTGCAAAGACCTCGGAAAAGATTGAAGCAATTACACATAAAAAGGTGACTTTATTCCGCCCGCCTTTCGGTGATTATAACAACAGGGTTATAGAAACCTCAAGAGCTATGGGGATACAAGTTATACAGTGGGATGTGGATTCTCTTGATTACAAGGATTACGGGGCTGACGCAATAGTGAAGCGGGTGCTCTCAAAGGTCAGGAACGGATCGATAGTGCTGTTTCACAATAATGCCGCCTATACGGCTGACGCGCTTCCCATTATTCTTGAGAACCTGCAGAAGGAAGGGTACAAGATAGTGCCGGTGTCCGAGCTTATATACAAGGAGAATTATTATATCGATCATACAGGTATGCAGAAGCTGCTGAGATGAATAATAATTGACGGATACAGTATAATTAATGATATACTCTTAATTAAGTAGGTACAGATATCACAAAGGAGGATGGCCGTGTCAAAAATTGAATTGGTGGCACCCTGCAATTTTGCGGTAGAAGCGATACTGTCAAGGGAAATAAAGAGCCTGGGATATGAAGTAACAAAGGTAGAGGATGGCAGAGTCTCATTTATGGCGGATGAAGAAGGAATATGCAGATCAAATCTGTGGCTTCGCACCGCTGAAAGAATACTTGTTAAAATCGATGAGTTTGAAGCCCTTTCCTTTGAGGAGCTTTTTGAAAAGACAAAGAGGCTGCAGTGGAACCGCTGGATACCCAAAGACGCGGAGTTTCCCGTAGCCAAGGCTTCATCGATAAAGTCAAAGCTTTTCAGCACTTCGGATATTCAGTCAATAGTAAAAAAGGCTGTGGTGGAAAGCCTGAAAACAAAATACAAGCAGCAGTGGTTTGAAGAAACAGGAGAGCGCTACCCCATACATGTATTCCTTAACAGGGATAAGGCATCACTGTACTTGGATACAAGCGGTTTGTCCCTCCACAAAAGAGGCTACAGGGAATTGTCAAATGCAGCTCCCATAAAGGAGACCCTTGCCGCTGCCATGGTGCTGCTTACACCATGGAAAGCAGACAGGGCCTTTATTGATCCTTTGTGCGGTTCCGGGACAATTCCTATCGAAGCAGCCATGATCGGGCTCAATATTGCTCCGGGGCGAGGAAGGAGCTTCGTTTCAGACAACTGGAGATGGATAGGAAGCAAGCTGTGGAATAGGGCAAAGGAGGAAGCCGGAGCCCTTGAAAGGCGTGATGATGTCCTCAATATTCAGGGATATGACATCGATGAGAGTGCTCTTAAGGTAGCAAGAATAAATGCGAAGATGGCAGGCCTTGAGGATAAGCTTCATTTTCAGAAAAGAGATATAAGTGAGTTAAGCAGCAAGGAAAAGTACGGCTTCATAGTGACAAATCCTCCATACGGCGAGAGGCTTTCCGACAGTAAAAGCGTGGAAGGGCTGTACAAAGAAATGGGAAAGGTATTTTCAAGGCTTGAAACTTGGTCCTTTTATATTATCACCTCCCATGAGGGCTTTGAAAGGTTTTTCGGAAGAAGGGCGGATAAAAAAAGGAAGCTTTATAACGGAATGATGAAGACGGATTTATATCAGTTTTTCGGCCCGAAGCCCCCAAGGAAAGTTGAAAAAATTGATGAATAGCCCGGTCAATTATCATACTCCCTTAATATAATGTATAAAGGGAGGGAGTCATGATGGATAGACGGTTTATAAAAAAGCTCAGGAAGGTGCTTGTGCTGGAAGCGTTTTTTCATGGTGCTTCATCATTGTCAAAGGTACTTGATGCTACAGAGAGTGATTTGGCGGATATAATGAAATATTTTGATAAGAAAGGCAGCAAAAAGGAGCTTCCGGTGGGTAAACCAAATAAAAAATGAGGTAATTAGCTTTATACAGCCGGGGAACCATACATAAATAAATGACTGTATGCCAATTATATAATCACGAGGAGAAAAGATATCCCTCACTTGTGTCTGCATTTTCCTACCCTCGTTTAAACATTGTACAGATCTAACTATAGTCCGGGAGTTGGTAAAATGAACGTGGACAGTCATGAAGGAATAGGTGTTACAGCAGATCCGCAAAAGGTAAGGCCGGGTATGATATATGTCGATTTGTCATGCAGAAGGAACAGAAGGAGGATATATGAAGCCTACGAAAAGGGAGCATATATGATATTCACTCCTTACAATATATCAGATCCTGCATTGCCGGTGATAAAGGTTGAGAGCCCCAGAGATACGCTTTGCATGCTGTTCGAAAAATTTTTCGAGAAACAGAAAAGTAATGCAAAGCTAATCGGAGTATTTGGCGAAAGTGATAAAAGTATATTGGTTGGGATGCTGCAGAGTATTTTTTCCGGGAAAGATAACAGCAGGTTCGATATGGACATCATACCTATAACTATTAATACAAATGAGAACAACCTTTTTTATCTTGACAGTATGAGCTTTGACAGTGCCATACTGACTGACAGGTGTGCCTTGGGTAAATGCTGCGGGAATAAGCCGGCAGCTGATTTTGTCTCAGGGCTGACGGAGGTCAGGGCAGTAATAATGAACAATGATGAGTATTATGAAATAAATGTCTCAGAAAACTGCAAGAGGGCAGGATTAATCACTTACGGGCTGAATAAAAAGGCTGTTGCAACAGCTTCCAGTATTGATGTTGATGAGATAACCTGCTTCAATTATTGTGTGCAGAGAAGTTTTCTGTCCGGAAGCGGCGCAAGAATTGAACCCTTCGAGATACCGGTGCGTTTGAATGTCCTGGGAAGCCACAGCATATATAATGCATTGGCGGCAATTACCTGCGGCCTTTATTATGACTTGGACATTTCAGATATTAAAGAGTCAATAGAAAGCTATAAGGGCTCAGCCAGGCATTTTCAGAAAATATATGAGGATGGCTTTACTGTTATAGATAATTACTGCAATTCAGCTTATGACTACACGGCAGCTTTTGATTCAATTCAAATATTGAGTTATGAGAATCTTGTACTTGTCATTTCTGTTTCACAAGATGTGAATATGAACTTTCATGAGGAAAAAGCCGGCCTGATAGCCGAGTGGGTAAGGATTCTGAAGTGCAAGGAGGTAATCCTGACCAGTTGTATGGATGGTGATTCCCATATCGGAACGCTTCCTCTGAAAAGTATGAAATTATATAAAAGAATTTTCAGGGAAAATGACATTTCATTCAGATATTATCATTTGCTGCACCATGCTATTGAAAAGGGCCTGTCGCTGGTTAACAGAAATGATTTGCTGGTGTTGCTGGGAAGCGAAGAAATGGATGCGGCAAGCAGGATTGTATATAAGCTGCTGGGGCCCATGAAGAAAAAAAATTAGAATAATAAAGAAAAAGAGCAATGGAATGCTGTTTCTGATGAGGACACAACATTCCATTTTTTATGCTTATTTTGAGGCAGACTCTTTTCTGAATTTAAAAATAATTCATATTATATGTTTGTAGTGAATATGTATACTGTAGATTAAACCTGAAATACACAAGAACAGGAAAGGAGCGGGGCTTATGACGGATAAAGTCATCGAGAGCAACAATGTTACCGTATACGGTACAGTAACTTCCAAACCGGAATTCAGCCACGAAATGTACGGCGAGGGTTTTTATACGGTATATCTGGAGGTTCCGAGGCTTAGTGATATTTCCGATACGCTTCCGATAACGATATCGGAAAGGCTTGTGCAAGGGCTCAATATTGATGTGGGGTCAACTCTTCTTGTTGAAGGACAGCTTAGATCGTACAATAAATATCATGAAGGGAATAATAAACTTATACTTACTGTATTTGCAAGAAATTTGAAGACTATGGACCAGGATGTAAAGAATCCGAACCAGATTTATCTGGACGGCTATATATGCAAGAAACCTGTTTACAGGACTACGCCCTTTGGACGCGAGATAACGGATATGCTGCTGGCCGTCAACAGGCCATATAACAAGTCTGATTATATACCGTGCATTGCATGGGGCAGAAATGCAAGATATTCGGAAAATTTGAAGGTAGGAGATCGTATTAGGATATGGGGCAGAATACAAAGCCGCGATTATCAGAAAAAAGTATCTGAGGATGAGGTAATAACCAGAACGGCATATGAGGTGTCAATTTCAAAAATGGAAGTAATTGAAGGGGAGACAGGAGAGAAGAAAGATAATTCGGAGGAAGAACCGGAGGAATAAAAGGAAAAGCGCAGTGACAATGCGCTTTTTTTTACTTATTTATATTTGAAATATTTTCTACAGAAGTTATAATAAACTATATGGATGAGCATAAAACGAAACGGAGGGGTCGAAGCTATGAAGCTTGAAAAGGGGCTTGTTCAGGTATATATGGGAAACGGTAAAGGCAAGACTACTGCGGCACTGGGCCAGGGATTGAGATCCTGCGGCCGGGGGCTCAGAGTATGCATGGTTCAATTTTTAAAAGGCGGAGATACGGGGGAACTCCATAGTGTCGAGAAGCTGTATCCTTTGTTTGAAATATTCCGTTTTGAAAGGGAAAGAGGCTTTTTCTGGACTCTTTCCGAACAGGAAAAGCGCGAACTGAAGAAGGATATTGACAAAGGTTTTGAGTTTATAAAAAATATGTTACGGGAAAATTCCTGCGATGTCCTAATAATTGATGAATTGTTAGGTGTATTGGAAAACAAGCTTTTGGAAGTAAATGATGTACTTGAGCTTCTTAAGTCAAAGCCTGTCAATATGGAGGTTATTATTACCGGAAGGAAAGCTCCGAAGGAGATAATTGATGCGGCGGACCTGGTAACCGAAATGAAGGAGATCAAGCATTATTTCAACAGCGGGATTCCGGCAAGGGAAGGCATAGAATCATGAGAAAACTCAGATATGTTCCGATTCTGATTATGATAGTACTGGGAGCTTCGCTGGGAGGTATAGCCTTTAATGCATTTTTGATTCCTCATAAGCTTTTAAGCGGAGGCGTCAGCGGGGTAGCGCTGATATTAAACTATATTTTCGGGCTGAATCCCGGAGTGCTTATATTTATATTCAACATTCCGATATTTCTTGCAGGCTATAAATTTATGGAGAAGGAGTTTATTCTGTTAAGCCTTGTCGGGATGACGGTTTTTTCAGTCTCCATTGATTTGTTCTCATTTTTGAAGAATGTTGTTTATATTGAGGATACGCTGTTGTCATGTTTATACGGAGGTGTACTTAACGGAATAGGAATGGGGCTGGTATTCAGAAACAGGGCTTCACAAGGCGGAGTTGATATTGTTGCAGTTATAGTCAAAAAATATTTTTCCATGAATCTTGGAAAAACTTCATTTTTAATAAATATAATAGTAATAGGAATTGCTTCACTCTTTTTCGGACTGGAGCCCGCCATGTACACATTGGTTTCTATGTATGTGGCATCCACAGTTCTTGATAAAGTGCAGCAGGGCTTCGGAAGCAGCAAATCAGTAATGATTATTACCGACAATGAACAGCAGGTTGCAGATGCAATACTAAAAACTCTTGACAGAGGTGTTACCTATCTGGAGGGGGAAGGAGCCTACACAGGTAATAAGAAGAGGGTTATATACTGCATAGTGGCGCTGAAGCAGTTGGCTAAGCTGAAGCAGATAGTCAACGAGATAGACAGCAGTGCTTTTATGGCGGTGAGCGATACAGCAGAAGTGCTGGGCTACGGCTTCGGGAACAGGGGGATATAAAAGCCGCAAAAAACGGATAACACTGAATTCACTGAAATCCACTGAACTCTTCATTCCGTGGATTTTCATGTTTTTAGTGTTACCCGTTATTCTTGAAATTTATCTACAAATCAAATTCCTTTGCGATAGCCTCAATTGCCTTCTTCTGGTCATCAGGGCTGATAACGTAGGATATTTTGATTTCAGAAGTTGTCACAATGCTGACGGGTATGTCGTTCTCTGCAAGGAGGTTGAATACTTTGGCGGCAACACCTGACTGAGTGTTCATTCCCAAGCCTACGACAGAAAGTTTTGTTATATTGTCACAGGTTTCATAAGTGAAGGTGAATAATTTTTTCTTGAATGTGTTCAGTACCTTTGAAGCCTGATAAAGATCAGTCTTGGGCAGAGTGAAGGATATGCTTACAAGCTTGTTGACCGGGAAGGTCTGGCTTATCATATCAATATTTATGTCTTTGTTAGCGATGCTTTGGAATATTTCCGCAATTACCTTGATATCATGGGGTACACCGTTTAAGGTAATTATTGCTTCATCATTATTAACCGCCAAACCGGTTATTGCCGTATTTTCCATGGTATTGTCCATCTCCTTTATGATTGTACCTGGTATATCACCCCTGCTTAGGGCTACAAGAACAGGAACCTTATATTTTTCTGCAAGTTCTATAGATCTTGAATGCATGACACTTGCCCCGGAGCTTGCCATTTCAAGCATTTCTTCATAGCTGATGCAGTCAAGCTTCTTTGCTCTCGGATAAAGCCTTGGATCAATAGTATATATACCGTCAACATCAGTATATATTTCACACTGGGCCCCGAGCTTTGCGGCAAGTGCCACTGCTGTCGTGTCTGAGCCGCCTCTGCCAAGTGTAGTAATCTCATTATATTCATTTACTCCCTGAAAGCCTGCAACTATGACAATTTTTCCTTTCCTATGCTCTTCACGGATTTTTTCTTCATTAATATCAGCTATTTTGGATTTCGTATGAGAGCCGTTTGTTCTTATCCCAACCTGCTGGCCTGTAAAAGAAACAGCGTCTGCATCCAAATTGTTGAGCGCAATAGATAATAGAGACATTGAAACCTGTTCTCCGGTTGCCATTAAAACGTCCAATTCCCTTTTATCAGGATCGGGGCTGATTTCATGTGCCATATTTATCAGATGGTCTGTAGTTTTGCCCATGGCAGATACTACAATTACCATATCATTGCCTTCCGATTTTCTTTTTACAATGTGTTCTGCTATATTATTTATTTTTTCAATTGTTTCAACGGAGGTGCCTCCATACTTTTGTACAATTATTGCCATTTGTGTTCACATCCTAACCTCTTAGATCATCCAATAATTTTTTCTTATCCTCGTTCAAATCCTTAACGCTTTTTATCATTCTTGCAGGTATTCCTGCCACAACCGTATCAGGCTCTACATTTTTTGTTACCACTGAACCTGCCGCAACAACTGCTCCCTTTCCTATACGCACGCCTTCAAGCACAACGGCATTTGCACCTATAAGAACGTTATCTTCAATTATCACAGGATCGGCGCTTGGAGGTTCAAGGACTCCCGCAATTACTGAACCCGCCCCTATATGGCAGTTGCTGCCTATAACAGCTCTGGCACCAAGCACTGCGTTCATATCAATCATAGTGTTTTCGCCTACTTCGGCACCGATATTGATAACTGCACCCATCATGATTACAGCGTTCTTGTGTATAAGAACCTTATCCCTTATAACTGCGCCCGGTTCAATCCTGGCATCAACATACCTGGTATCAAGCAGGGGAATAGCTGAATTTCTCCTGTCATATTCCAATTCGAAGCTCCTTATTAAGCTTTTATTATCGGAGAGAAATTTCTCCATATCCGAATGATCCCCGAACAAAATCCAGAAGTTGTCCGCACCGTATGCACGTATGCCGCTCATATCCGCATCCTTCAGGTCACCGTTGACATAAGCCTTGACAGGGGTTACTTTTTTGGATTCCTTTATATATCTGGCTATTTCATATGGATTAGTAATATCCAATTTTTGATTCATCAAATCAGCTCCTCAAGCATTGTTTTCATAGTGTAATATCCCTTTTGTTTTGAAGCTATATAACGTGCAGCCCTGATTGCACCGCGTCCGAACATATCACGGGACAGGGCGGAATGCTTTATTTCGATTACTTCATCCTTACCGGCGAAAAATACTGTATGTTCACCGGGAATGGTGCCGCCTCTTATTGCGGATATCCCAATCTCATTGGGCTTTCTCTTTTCACGGACCTTCGACCTGTCATAAACAAACTCGAGGCCGTCATTAATCCGGCTTTTCAATTCATTGGCTATCATCATTGCAGTGCCGCTGGGAGCATCTTTTTTTTCGTTATGGTGTTTTTCAAGTATTTCAATATCGAATTCATCCCCTAAGGTTGCGGCTGCCTTTAAAGCCAAATCAATCAATACCCTGATGCCGAAGCTCATGTTTGCTGATACAAATACAGGTATGGATTCCGATGCCTTCTCAAGCATTTTCAGATCTGTCTCTGAAAGCCCTGTTGTTCCTACTACAAGAGCTGTATGATGCTTTACACAGTAATCTACAGTCTCGGGTATCATTTCAGGATTTGAAAAGTCCACTACAACATCAGCTTTGACTTCGGCTTCCTTGAAACTGCGGTATACAGGATAACTGTTTGGCAGCCTTGATGGATTTCTTGTCACACCTGCTGCTATACTAAGGTCATCACATCCCTGGGCAAGCCTTGTAATTACCTGGCCCATCTTGCCGTTGCAGCCGTTTATCATTAGCTTAATCAAGTACGCTACCCCCTTAATTCAAATCCGGAGTTTATCAGTTCGTTCTTAAGCCTGTTTAAATTGCCTTCTGACATATCCACAAGGGGAAGCCTCAGTTTGCCGACATTCATACCGAGAAGATTCATAGCGGTCTTTATCGGAATCGGATTGACCTCACAGAAAAGGGCATCATTCAGCTTCTTTATGTCAAGCTGAAGCTTCATGGCGGTTTTCACATCACCCTTCAGGAAACTGTCAACCATATCATGCATTAGCTTAGGTGCTATATTGGCCACTACCGAAATAACACCGATTCCGCCGACCGAGAGAAGAGGAACCACCTGGTCATCGTTTCCGGAATACATGCAGAAATTATCATCGCAGAACATTCCTATTTCAACAACCTGGCTTATATTTCCGCTTGCTTCCTTTATGCCGCCGATGTTCTCGTGGACGGACAGAGCCTTTAAAGTATCTGCGTTTGTATTAATTCCTGTCCTGCCGGGGACATTGTAAATAATTACGGGAATGTTTATGGAATCTGCTATTGCCGTGTAGTGTGCAATAAGGCCTTTTTGCGTGGTTTTGTTGTAATAAGGAGTAACGCACAGAACTCCGTTGCAGCCCACAGACTCAGCATATTTTGACAGTTCTATTGAGTGATGGGTATCGTTGCTTCCAGTGCCTGCAATAACCGGAATCCTTCCGGCAATTTTGTCCACTGTGAATTTATATGCAGCTTTTTTCTCATCATCCGACATTGTGGGTGCTTCACCGGTGGTGCCGCATATAATTATTGCATCTGTACCGTTTTCAACATGCCAATCCAATAATTCTCCAAGTTTGTTGAAATCTACTCCATTGTCATTGAAAGGGGTAACGATTGCAACCCCTGAACCTTTGAATATAGCCATTCCAAATCCTCCTCACATTTATATATTATTTGCCGCTGATTAACAGCTCAGCTATCTGTACTGCGTTTGTGGCCGCACCCTTTCGGATATTATCTGCAACCACCCAGAGGTTTACTCCATAATCTACGGAATAATCCCTTCTTATTCTTCCGACAAAAACTTCATCTCTTCCTGCTGCATTAATTGCAAGGGGGTAGATGCAGTTTGCCGGATCATCCTGCACAATTATTCCCGGGCTGCCTGCAAGCAGTCCTTTAAGCTCGTCAATATCAAAGTCATTTTCAAATTCCGCATTTATTGATTCCGAGTGTGCGTAATAAACGGGTACCCGGACAGTTGTCGCTGTAATTTTCAAGCTTTGGTCATCAAATATCTTTTTGGTTTCATCGACCATTTTCATTTCTTCCTTAGTATATCCATTATCCAGGAACACGTCTATATGAGGGAGACAGTTATAGGCGATGGGATGGGGATATATTTTTGGAGCATTCCCTTTTATGCCCTCCTCCAGATCGACGACTCCTTTTACACCTGTCCCTGAGACTGACTGGTATGTGGAATATACAATTCTTTTTATTTTATATTTGTCATGAAGCGGCTTTAAGGCAACAACAGCTTGTATTGTTGAACAATTAGGGTTTGAAATTATACCGCTGTGATTTTTTACCGCATGAGGGTTCACTTCCGGAACTATAAGGGGAACATCGGGGTCCATTCTGAAAGCACTGCTGTTATCCACAACGACAACACCTTTTGAAGCTGCAACGGGGGAATATTTTTTGCTGGTTTCCCCTCCTGCCGAGAACAGCGCAATGTCTATGTGCCTGTCGAAGGATTTTTCGCTAAGCTCTTCAACCACATATTCCTTTCCGCTGAAAGTGATTTTGGTGCCTGCAGAATTTACACTGGCAAAAGCATAAAAGTTTTTAATTGGGAAGTTTCGCTCTTCCAGCACCTTGAGAAACACTTTTCCGACCATGCCGGTTGCACCAACAACTGCTACATCATACTTGTTCATCTGATTGCCTCCTTTAAAATTAAAGTGCCAGCCCGGTAAAAAAGCTGACACGAAAAAGATATCTATTCAGAACTAAACTGAATAAACACACTTATTCATGTATAGCTCTCCACCGGAGGTTGTGCATAGACTCTCCGGTGACAGTCCGAACTCTGTTTGAGCCGGGACCAGGTCAGAAATCCGTGGCATATTTCCGCCTTCGGCGCTTTTACCTTTCCGGAGATTCGGGAAGCCACATCCCAATTTTGAATACCCATACTATTTAAAAGCGCGCCTCTATCCTAGAATAGAAACTTTTCTTAAATTAGAATAATACTATCATAGGGTTTGGGACGTGTCAACAGCTAATATTAATTTTTGCTTTATTTATTGCTATGATAACGGTTACAATAGTATTCATACTGCTTAACATCGAAAGACAAAAATTTGAAATACAGAACCATATAATATACAATATATTATATGAATAACTGGAAAGTACTCAGCAAGGAGTGATATTTTGCTGCATATTGATGATAAAGTACAAGCACTTAAGGATGAGGTTATCTCTATAAGACGGCATCTGCACAGGATTCCGGAAAAAGGGCTCAATGAGCATGAAACCACCGGGTACATATATGAATATTTGAAGGATTTGGGAATAAACGCAGAAATAAGTCCTGCAGGAACCGGTGTAATAGCATACATTGAAGGCAAGCCCGGGTCAAAGGCCATAGCTTTCAGAGCGGATATAGATGCTTTATCAATTGAAGAACAGACCGGAGTTGAATATTCTTCAGAAAATAAAGGCTTTATGCATGCCTGCGGCCATGACGGCCATACTGCAGTGCTGCTTGGTTTTGCCAGACTATTGGTTAACATGGGTAACGCATTGGACAATAATGTGCTGCTGGTATTCCAGCCTGCGGAAGAAGGCCCCGGAGGAGCGGAAATAATTGTAAAAAACGGGGCGCTGGAACAATATGACGCAAGCTGCATATTCGGGTTACACATATTTCCGGATATAGAAGAAGGCAAGATAGGCTGCCGGCCCGGAGCACTAATGGCACAGACAGGGGAATTCGATCTGTACATAGAAGGCAAGAGCTGTCACGGAGCAATGCCCCATAAAGGGAATGATGCCCTTGTTGCGGCTTCAAATGTTATCTTGGCCCTTAATACCATAGTCAGCAGATTTACGGATCCTTTGGAGCCTGCAGTTGTAACAGTGGGGAAAATGGTCAGCGGCGAAAGGATGAATGTAATCGCAGGTGAAGCATTACTGCAGGGAACCATGCGAGCCTTCAACGATACGACCTATAATACTTTAAAAGACCGTGTTATAAAAATGGCTGATTCTATAAGCGGAGCATACGGATGCAGCTGCAGATATGAAATACGTGATATGTATCCCGCTGTTCACAATGATGAAAGGCTTTACAAAATCCTTGCGGAGGATATAGGAGATGAAGATTTTGTATATATGAATCCGATAATGCTTGCAGAGGATTTTTCATATTATCAGAAAAGGATACCCGGTTTGTTTTTTATGCTGGGGGCAGGCAACAGGGAGAAGGGCTATATACATCCTCTTCACAGCAACATGTTCAATTTCAATGATGAAATATTAATTACGGGAGTACAGGTTTTTTATAATCTTTTGAGAAGATGCAAGCAATTCCAATAATTTATGGGATGCAGCACATATGAAGAAAAGGAGGTTGGGTAATGGGTAAGGTAATAAGATTACTTGTTTTTACTGTTCTGGTAATGATAATGTTTGCAGTGGCTGCATATGCAGACAGTATTGACACGGGCTGGAAGGGCTATGGGCTTTATAACCTTAACAAGTTGGATGTCACTATTACCAATGAGTCAGACAATATTACAATAGACGGGGAAAAAGTAACCGCCGTATACGAGTACACCATAAAGTCCAATGCCGATAAGGATATAGCAGTTAATTTCGGTATACCGGATAATGGAATTGTCAAGTTCAGCATATATGACGGAAGCAAATTCCTGAACTACAAGACCAGAAATACTTCATACCTCAAAAGTACCTACGGAGCAGAGAATCTTCAGACCCCTGACGGCAGATGGTATTTATTCACTATGGTATTTACACCCGGGCAAACCCGGTCTATAAGCATAAACATTGAAGCTCAAATGACAAAAGAGGAAAATGATACATACGGGTTGAGCTTCTTCAAGGATAGAGGCTATTCCTACGCGATAAAAAGTGAGAAAACATGGATAACTTTGAATTTGTCAGATTTTAAGCCATATGACATATATGAACTTGAAGGAGTAAAGGAAGGGCAAATATCCGATAATGGGGTTGCTACACTTTCCTTCAGCGGAGACTATGGGAACGGAGTATTCCTGAGATACCAGCCCATTGACAAAATGGCTTTGGACAGCCTTGGGAAAAGTACGCAAAAAAAGCCGAAATCCATAGTCAAAGCCTTTAATGAAAAAAAATACGTGGAAGCGCTTAATCTTTGCAATGAATACATAAGTTCACCCTCTGACAGCAGCCTGAATATTGAACAGGTAAAGTTTATAAAAGCAGAATGTATGAGGTTGTCAGGTAATTATGCAGAGTATTTGAGCACAGTGGAGCAGCTTGACATATCTCAGCTTTACCCCGGAAGGATACGGTTCAAAATACTGTATGACAGGCTGACAGCATATAAAAATACAGAAAATGCCGAAGGGGTGAATACTATACTTAAAGAGCTGATTCCTGAAACTCAGCAAATCTATCCTTTTCTTTATCATTGGCTTGACAGAAACGGGTACAAGCTTTTAGAAGCCGAGCCGGATGCAGAAGATGAAGCATCCCTGAATAATCAGGTAAGCACTGAAAATAAGGGTTTTGATATACTCGGGGCGGTCATTGGTTTTTTCGCTTTTGTTACTGAAAGCAGATGGACATATGTATTATTAGGCTTTATTGCCGGCTTCATTGCCGGCTTCATTATCGGAAGGATTACAAAAAGAAGGAAGAAAAGCAGATCTGTTTATCTTTTTAGGGATTAAAACAGAATAATGCAAGAAAAAATTCACATAATATTGCTATCCAATGCACTAAAAAACAATTCTTGAGGAAGTGATATTATGAAGTCAAAAAAGACAAAGAAAAAACAAATCATACTGACCCCTGAGGATAAAATGAAATATGAAATAGCAAATGAACTTGGCCTTGGAGAGAAGCTGTCTCAAGTCGGATGGGGAGGCCTGACGGCAGAAGAGACCGGTAGGATAGGCGGACTTATTACCAGGAAGAAGAGGCACTTGCCAAGCTGATCATTAGCATAATTACAGCCGCATGATGCGGCTGTTGCTCTTAAGCGCAATCGATGAAAGGATGGGTATCCGATGGAGATTTATAAAAAAGCCGCAGAATTAATAAAAAAATGCAAGCCTTCAGTAGTGTTGACAGGAGCCGGAATTTCGACGGAAAGCGGTATTCCTGATTTCAGAAGCCCCGGCAGCGGACTGTGGGAGAAGATAGACCCCATGGAGGCTCTGTCAACCGAGGTATTGTATAAAAACCCAAAAAAATTCTATGATTTAGGTTTTAGCATTATAACTTCCATGAAGGATAGCCTTCCGAATAAGGCTCATTATCTGGTTGCGGAACTGGAGGAGAAAGGGCTGATTAACCTTGTAGTGACGCAGAATATTGACGGATTGCATCATAAGGCAGGCAGCAGAAATGTATACGAGGTGCATGGAACCGTGAGGACCTGCAGCTGTGACAGCTGCGGAGAACTATATGATACCGGCATAATAGAAAAACGGATAAAAGCGGGAGAGATTCCGCCAAAATGCAGATGCAGAGGGATAATACGGCCTGATGTTGTGCTTTTCGGGGACATGCTCCCCGACTGCTTTTACGACAGCATTAAGAAGGTTGAAGAGGCGGAACTTCTGATAGTGATCGGATCCAGCCTCTCGGTGTCACCCGTAAACTATCTTGCGGAAATATGCAAAAGGCTGTTGATAATAAACCTGGGAGAGACTGGTTATGACAGGAAGAGCGATTTAATAATAAGGGAAAGCACATCTTCCGCCTTGGAAAGGATTGTGAGCTTCATATGAACTGTTATAATGTGCTGGCTGAGCTTTATGATATGTTTATGGAGGAAATTGACTATAAAGCCTGGTGCAGATATGTGGAGGACATTTTTAAAAGCTGCGGGATCAGACCGGCAAGAGTACTTGATACTGCCTGCGGCACGGGAAATATTACAATCCAAATGTCAAAATCCGGTTATAATCTATGGGGGCTTGACATATCGGCCGATATGCTGACTGTTGCGGAGAACAAGGCAAGAGCAGCGAAGCAGAAAATAACATTTTTGAATCAGGATATGACAAAGATGAATTTAAAGGAAAAATTCGACGCAGTGCTTTGCATGTGTGACGGCGTTAATTATATTAATGATGAGGAAGCCTTGAAAAATTATTTTAAGCTGGTTTATGAAAGGCTTGAAGACATAGGGATTTTCATTTTTGATATAAGCAGTTATTATAAAATCAAATACATAATTGGTAATAATACCTTTTACGAAGAAAAAAATAATAAGCATTATATTTGGAATAATAATTTTGATGAAAAATCTGAGACTGTGGAAATGGACCTGATATTTTTTGTTCCCGAGGAAGGGCTCTACAGAAAGTTCAGTGAATATCATGTACAGAAAGCTTACAGGAGCGAATACCTGGCCAGGCTGCTGGAAAGTACAGGCTTTGAAGAAGTAAGCTGCTTCGACGGTTTCAGCTTTAACAAGCCTGAGGAGAAAAGCGAAAGAATCTTTTTTGCTGCTTTAAAGAAATAGAATGTTGAATGATAACTGGAGGAAATAATGAAGGATTATGTTGTAAGAGGAGCAAGTATTGACGACAGCGTAAGGTTTTTCAGCTGTATTACCACGAATATGGCGGAAGAGGGAAGAAAAATCCATAACTGCAGTCCGGTTTCAATTGCAGCTTTGGGAAGAATGCTGACTGCGGGAAGTATGATGGGAATTATGCTTAAATCGGATGAAGAAACCATAACTCTGCAGATAAATGGCAAAGGGCCGGCCGGAAGCATAGTAGTCATATCCGATAGCACAGGAATTACAAGGGGCTATATCACAAATCCGGATGTTGAATTAATGCATCGGGAGAACGGCAAGCTTGACGTGGGAAGGGCAGTGGGTGTTGACGGCGTCTTTACTGTTATTAAAGATATGGGAATGAAAGAGCCCTATGTGGGGCAAATACCGATTGTAACAGGAGAAATAGGCGATGATATATCCTCTTACTTTGCCGTATCCGAACAGATACCAACTGCCGTTGGCCTGGGAGTTCTGGTAGGGATAGACTGCAGCGTAGCCGCTGCAGGAGGATTCATAATCCAGCTTATGCCGGAAGCAGACCATGATATGATAACAAGGCTTGAAGACCGGCTCAGGGAAATACGCTCGGTAACGGAAATGATCAGTTCGGGGTTGGATGCCGAAGGTATGATAAAGAGCATTTTAGGCGATATTGAATATAAGATATTGGAAAAGAAACAAGTAGGCTACAAATGCAGCTGCAGCAGGGAAAGGATGGAAAGGGCGCTGATAAGCATTGGCAGGAATGATTTGGAGGAGCTTATACAAGAGCAAGGATGCGCGGAAATCGTATGTCATTTCTGCAATAAAAAGTATTTTTTTGAAAAGAATGAGCTGATTGAGATGTTTGAAAAAGCATCATCAAGTATATAATATAGTATGCTAAAGATTATCAAAGGAATTCAGTGCAATAAAATGATAAATGTAAGAAATACAAAAAATTAAGTTTTGACTTTAGATTATCTGTAGGTTATACTAAATGATGTCGCAAGTTTCAGCGGGGGCATAGCTCAGCTGGGAGAGCATCTGCCTTACAAGCAGAGGGTCATAGGTTCGAGCCCTATTGTCCCCACCAACTTTTTCCGCTTCGCGGAAAAAGACCGACATTCCTTGATTTAATGCGTAGCACTTGCGGAGCAATTTATGACCCGCATAGCGCAAAATTAAAAAGACCGACATTCCTTGATTTAATGCGTAGCATTTGCGGAGCAGCTTTAACCAAACTACTTCGCGGAAAAAGACCGACATTCCTTGATTTAATGCGTAGCACTTGCGGAGGTAATAAGTGGCCCAGTAGTTCAGTTGGTTAGAATGCCAGCCTGTCACGCTGGAGGTCGACGGTTCGAGCCCGTTCTGGGTCGCCATTTAATATTATGCCTTGGTAGCTCAGTCGGTAGAGCAGAGGACTGAAAATCCTCGTGTCGGTGGTTCGATTCCGCCCCAAGGCACCATACAATGCGGGTTTAACTCAGTGGTAGAGTGTCACCTTGCCAAGGTGAAAGTCGCGAGTTCGAATCTCGTAACCCGCTCCAAATTTTATGGCGACATAGCCAAGTGGTAAGGCAGAGGACTGCAAATCCTTTACCCCCGGTTCAAGTCCGGGTGTCGCCTCCATTTTTAACTTCAACTTATTGAATACAATAAGTTTTTTTGTTTTTATATGTGTCTAAGGGCGTGGAGAAATGCAAATACCGACGTGGGGAGGACACACTTCCCCAACAGTCGGAGTATTTCACATTCTCCATATATTTTATTCAGAAAAGAGCTGGTACATATGAAATTTTTAAAAACTTCCTTTATACCCGATTCTGACGTAAGCCTTGCAATGGTGGATTACAGAATAAGCCCTAAAATTGAAGAAAGCCTTAATAAAATAGGAATAGAATGCTTAAAGACAGTGAGATGCCCTGAACTGTATGATGCGGTGGACGGGCACCCGGATATGCTGATGTTCCATATAGGAGGAAACAGGATAGTACTGGCTCCCAATGTTTATGAAAAGATGGCGCCAATAATTGAGAAAAAAGGATTTGCAGTGACAAAGGGTGCAACTTGGCTGGTTAGAAACTATCCGGGCAATATCGCATATAATGTATTGAGAATCGGGAAAACGGCATTTCATAATATACGGCATACCGATGCGGAAATAATAAAGGCTCTGGAAAAGGAAAATGTTAAAATGCTGAATGTAAATCAGGGGTATACGAAATGCTCGGTATGTATTTTAAATGACAATACAATTATTACTTCTGATGAAAAAATATCGGAGATCGCAGAAAAAAACGGAATAGAAAGCTTTTTAACAAAGCCCGGAGGAATTGATCTTAAAGGATTGAATTATGGCTTCCTTGGAGGTGCCAGCGGCTTAGTATCCAAAAATAAAATAGCATTTACAGGAAGCCTTTATACTCTTGAAGATAATAGAAAACTTATTGATTATATAAATAAAAAAGGTTTTGAAATTGTGCATTTGTCAAAGGGAAGACTTATGGATTATGGTTCAATTCTGCCTTTGAAATGCCGTTAATTGAAACATTTACAGACCAAGTATAATGATAGTACACAAAACTCATGAAAATAAAGTGCGGCAGCGTTTTGAAAAAATTAACCTGTCACTTGGCTTTGAATACAAGAAATATTTAGGCAAATACTAATCATTGAAAGACGATTTAATGATTCCTGAAATTTTTTTGGATACTCTCCGTACAATTAATTATTTGCAGTATCCGGCAAGGAGGGAGCAGAACAAATGTTTCTTGTAGCAATTGGTTCCTTGGATGATTATGAAATTATAAAATCTGAAATATACAGACAGTTTGAAAATGCGAAACTGGAAGGCATTGATACAGTTTATGAGGATTATCAGCTTGGAAATACACTTTTCATAAGCTGCGGCATAAAAGACAAGCTTGAGGAATTCAAATACATTCTTTCAGATATTCTTGCAGGAGTGATTATAGGCCATTATGAATCAAAGCTTATCAGGAAAATTGTAAAAGAAAACTTCTTTTATCTGAATGGAAAAGAACAAGCAATTGTTATCGATAATGCATGCAAGCTCCTTGGTGAGGAAAAGCAGGCTCAGCCGGTAGGATTCTATAAAGCCGACAGAAAAAGTATTATCAGGAGAGAAATACTTAAATACCTGGATACCGAAAAAGAATTGAATATAGAAGGATTTATAAATTTCCGCCTCAGTATGTATGTGAATGAACTTAATGAAACAGTTGAAAGAGCATTGGAGATTTTTGTCGCCGAAAGGGAATATAACGAGTTCATAAAACTGCTGAGATATTTTGTTGAAATACAGGAATGCAAGGTAGATACTGTTCATTTGCTTCAATCCGGGGATGGCAGTTATCTGTTGTACGATGATAAGAAAAACAGCATAAGCAGCGAATACTTTGATGAGCTGCGTTCGGAAATACTGGACGACACAATCAATTATGACGATCTGTTGATAAGCACATTAATCACGGTTTCTCCGAATAGAATATTGATACATGATATAGATGAGTTTAAGAATAAGGAACTGATTCAAACCATATCCAATGTGTTTGCGGAAAGAATAACCATATGCCGCAGCTGCGATTTGTGCAGCAGTCTGCAGGAAAGCAGCGAAACACATAGTGTAAAATTACTGTAGGGAAAAGAATGAAAAGAGACCAACCTTCTGATAGAATGAAGATGCAAAGTCAAACACCTAAAAGAAGGAGGTCTCTTTGGATATGATTATACAACTTTTAACGGAAGAAGGCATTAGAAATTTACAAGAATCCATATTAGAATTGGTGATAAAGGGCGATGGTTTTGCAGATGTAGTAGCAAAAGTAAAGGAACAGACAGATGCTTTAGGACGTGAAATATGCAAACAAATATTTGAGTCTTTAGATGAGTCTATCTACCAGGATCCCAAAAGGAAAAAAGACTGGTATGTCGAGAGAAAAGCTGAATCTAAGAAAATTATTACTCATTTAGGAGAAATAGAGTATAAACGAAACTACTATCGTTCGCGCAAGGGCAAAGGATATAGGCACTTACTTGATGAACTTTTAGGTATAGATGTACATGAAAGAATAGATCAAGGAGTGAGAGCGGACATGACAGAGCATGCAGCAAATATCTCGTACCAGAAGGCAGGAGAGTTAGCATGTGATGTAAAAATCAGCAGGCAAACAGTTATGAATGGTGTACATAAGCTTAAGGAATTAAAGGTTGAATCATTAGGGGCTGAGCATAAGGGAATAGAAACTTTATATATAGATGCAGATGAGGACCATATATCATTGCAAAGTGGAAAAAAGGTCATGCCTAGGCTAATATATATACACGAAGGCGTTAAAAAATCTGGAAGCAGAAATGAATTAATAAATCCCTTCTACTTTGCAAGCCTAAGAAAGAACCCTGACGCATTATGGCAGGAAGTATATGAGCATGTAGAGGATACATACAATACTGACATTATAAAGACCGTTTACATATCAGGAGACGGAGCAGCTTGGATTAAGAAGGGACTGGAATATTTTCCGAAAGCCAAATTTGTATTGGATCGATATCATATGAACAAATATGTAATTAAGGCAACGGCTAATAATAGGGAATATAGGAGCAGGATATGGGAAGCATTGAATTTAAGTGACCTTAAAGCATTAAAGAAAGTAATGAAAGAGCTTTATGATGAAACAGAGAGCGAAAGAAAACGTAAAGAGATCCGGGAGAGTTTTCTTTACTTTAAGAACAATTGGGATGGAATAGAAACCTATGGAAAAGAAAGGGAAAGTATAGTAGGATGCAGTGCGGAAGGACATAACAGCCATATACTTGCCGATCGCATGAGTAGCAGGCCAAAGGGCTGGAGTATGGAAGGTGCGGAAAAAATGGCAAGGTTAAGGGCATTTAAAGCAAACGGCGGAAATGTATATGATTTTATGAAGGAACAGAAGAAAGAAAAGAAACTCTATGATATTACTACAAGGCTCTTAAAAGAGACAAAAAAGAAGCTCAAACAGAAAAAGACAGCCGAGATAATTGGAAACATTGAAGTCTTCAAAATAGGAAGGATAACGGGACTTTATAAGGCATTGAAAGAGCTCTGCTGAGATATGTTGTTGATATATTAATGAAGGTGAAGTCTAATTCTTATTTTCCTATAGTAAATTGACACGATCGCGAAACAAACAAATATAGCCTGTGATTGTGAACTGTGGTATAATAAGCGTAAAGCATATTATACTGCTTTTTTTATTGTATGGGAAATTATGCTTTCTCGAGAGACGAGTTTTTTATTGTAGGGGAATGTATGTTCCTTTGCATCCGGGAGGAGAACAAATGTACGAGGCACTTTTTCTGATAGTTGTCGGGGCAATTATTGGCTGGCTTACAAACGTACTTGCCATAAAAATGCTTTTCAGGCCTATAAGGCCTTTTAGAATTCCGCTGCTGAATATAACAATACAGGGCCTTATTCCAAAAAGAAGAAATGACATTGCCAAAAGCATAGGCAATGTGGTTGAGAAGGAGCTTGTTTCAATAAATGAGATTTTTGACAGGCTGGTAACGGAAGAAAACAAACAGGAAGTTATAGCTATTATAAAGGAAAAGCTGCTTAAGGTAATTGACTATAAGATTCCGGCAATCATACCTTACTCTATAAAGAGCAGGATTATTGATTATTTCGACGAACAGATAAACAAGGATGCAATGTCCATTCTTGACAGCTCCGTTGACGGAATAATCAGCAATACGGCTTATAAAGTCAAGATAGGAGAAATGGTGGAAGAAAAAATAGACGAGCTGGAACTGGAAAACATGGAAAGACTGATATTGAACCTTACTTCAAAAGAACTGAAATATATTGAGCTGTTAGGTGGGCTGCTGGGTGGAATAATAGGATTTGTCCAGACAGTTATAATAAGATTGTTATAACGGGATGCTCAAAAAATGCCTTTGTTGCATTTTTTATTTGAATAATGTATAATCTAATACAAATAATATACTTGATTGCTATGATAAGGACGAGTATAGCAGAGGGTTCCAAAAGGGAGGAAATGCCGCAGACTGGAAGCATTTCCTGGATTATCTGCTGGAAAACCACCTTAGAGCGCCGTGTTGAACAAGCTGAAGCTTAAGTATTCGCGGACGTTGATTACGTTACAATCCAGAGTACAAATCAGGGTGGAACCGTGGGAAAATATCCCGCCCCTTCAGGGACGGGAGTTTTTGTTTTTTTGCTGAAAATCAAAGGAGGTATACAGTATGGTGAAAATAACTTTAAAGGATGGTTCTGTTAAGGAATATAAGAAAGGGACTACAGTTGAAGAAATTGTCGCTTCAATAGGAAGCGGGCTCTTAAAGGCCGCCCTGGCTGCAAAGCTGAACGGTAAGGTGGCAGATTTGCGCACCCCCGTAAATGAAGATTGCAGTCTTGAGGTTCTGACATTTGATGATGACGACGGCAAGTGGGCATTGAGACATACAGGATCTCATATACTGGCCCAGGCGGTAAAGAGGCTTTATCCCGATGCCAAGCTTGCAATCGGTCCGGCTATTGACACTGGTTTCTATTATGACATTGATTCGGATAAATCTTTTTCGGAAGAAGATCTGGCGGCTATAGAAAAAGAAATGGAGAATATCGTAAAAGAGGATCTAAGGCTTGAAAGATTTGAACTGCCGAGAAGTGAAGCTCTTGATTTTATGGGCGTGATGGGTGAAAGCTATAAGGTTGAGCTTATTAACGACCTTCCTGAGGATGCCGTAATATCCTTCTACAAACAGGAGGAATTTGTAGACCTGTGTGCCGGACCCCACGCACCTTCCACAGGAAAGGTAAAGGCTCTCAAGCTTTTGAGTGTGGCAGGGGCATATTGGAGAGGCAATGAGAAAAATAAGATGCTGCAGAGGATTTACGGAACTGCCTATACCAAAAAGAGTGAATTGGAAGAATACTTGAAGATGCTGGAGGAAGCTAAAAGAAGAGACCACAGAAAGCTGGGAAAAGAGCTTGACCTCTTCAGCCTCCATGAAGAAGGCCCCGGTTTTCCGTTTTTCCATCCCAAGGGAATGATAATAAGGAATGAGCTTGAGAACTTCTGGAGGAATATCCACAGGAAACATGGCTATAAGGAAATAAAGACTCCCGTAATACTGAATGAGGATTTGTGGCATCAATCAGGGCATTGGGATCATTATAAGGATAATATGTATTTTACTACAATAGATGAAAAAACTTATGCGGTTAAGCCCATGAACTGTCCCGGAGGGATATTGATATACAAGAATGCAATGTACAGCTACAGGGATTTGCCTCTCAGGATGGGAGAATTGGGCCTTGTGCACAGGCATGAGCTTTCAGGCGCTCTTCACGGATTGATGCGGGTAAGAAACTTTACCCAGGATGACGCACATTTATATCTGACCCCTGAACAGATTAAAGAAGAGGTCCTGGGCGTAATAAGCCTGACAGACTACGTTTACAAGTTATTCGGGTTTAAATACAGGGTTGAGCTTTCGACACGGCCCGAAAACTCGATGGGCAGTGATGAGGATTGGGAGAATGCTACCGAGGCGCTTCGGAATGCATTGGAAGCATCCAAACTGCCGTATAAAATTAATGAAGGGGATGGCGCTTTTTACGGCCCCAAGATAGATTTCCATCTGGAAGACTGCATCGGGCGTACCTGGCAGTGCGGAACTATACAATTGGATTTTCAGATGCCTGAAAAATTCAACCTTACTTATATAGGTGCAGACAGTGAGAAGCACAGGCCCGTTATGATCCACAGGACGATATTCGGAAGCATAGAAAGATTTATAGGTATATTGATAGAGAATTATGCCGGTGCATTTCCGGTATGGCTTGCTCCTGTGCAGGTAATAATACTTCCGGTGTCTGAAAAACAGAGGGATTATGCCGAGAAGCTTAATAAGCAGCTGGAGGATCTGGAAATCCGCGCTGAAGCTGATTTGAGAAGCGAAAAGGTAGGGTATAAAATAAGAGAAGCACAGCTTCAAAAGATTCCGTACATGCTTGTGGTAGGAGACAAGGAAATGGAGAGCGGATCTGTATCGGTAAGGGACAGAAAAGAAGGAGACGCAGGAGTTATGAAATTTGAAGATTTCCTGTCTAAAATACAAGATGAAATAAAAAATAAAACCAATAAGTAAGTAAATATACAAGAGTCAAAAATAAAAATAAAGGCAGGTATAACGATTGTTTGATTGTTAATTACCTGTCTTTGATTTTTATCGAATTTTAAGCTACAATCATATTAACAGGCATGTATTGCCGAAATAATCCGTGGAGGTGAAGTCATGAAAATCGGTAATAAAACATTGATAGTATTATCAGCCTTTGCAATTATTATCGCTGTCATGTCCGGAACCTTGAAGGATGCGGCACGCGGTTCATACGATACAGAAAAAAGGCTGATAGTAGGCCGTGCAAATGACTCAGTTACTTTGGACCCTTCCTGTACTGTCGAAATGGATTCCTTCAAAGTAACTGTAAACATATTGGAAACACTGGTGAAATGTGAAAACGGGGGAAATGAGGTAGTGCCTCTCCTTGCAGAAAGCTGGGAATCAAGTGAGGACGGCTTGAAATGGGTATTCAAGCTGCGCAGGGGAGTAAAGTTTCATGACGGAACTGCTTTCGATGCTGATGCAGTTGTATTAAATTTTAACCGTTGGATGTATGAGGATAACCCCTATCATAAAGGATCATTTAATTATTGGAATTATATTTTCGGCGGTTTCCCGGGCTTGGTAAAAAGTATCACTGCATTAAACAATTATTCGGTGGAAATAAAACTGAACAAGCCCTTTGCTCCTTTCTTATATGCAATGACAATGCCGGCATTCGGTATAGCAAGCCCTGAAGCTATAAAAAAACATCAGGGAGATTTATCTGAACACCCGGTAGGTACAGGCCCCTTTGTCTATAGGAGCTGGGAGCGAAATAAAAGTATTATTCTTGAGCGCAACGACAAGTATTGGAACGATGCCGCAAAAGTAGAGCGGGTTGAATTCAAAGTTATACCCGGGAATAAGGATAGATTGGAAGAATTGAGGCAGGGTACCATTCATATAGCTGATTATCTGAGCCCTAATGATATTGCAGGCATAAAGTATGATCCAAATTTGTACTTGTACTTCAGGCCAAGCTTTAATGTGGGCTACATGGCAATGAATAATGAGAAATCTCCATTTAACAACCGATTGGTGAGAGCGGCAATAAATCATGCCGTTGATAAGGACAAGCTTATCAATGATGTTTTTGACAATCTTGCAAAGCCTGCGGCAACCTTCATACCGCCGTCTCTCTGGGGTTACAACGGAAGCCTGGAAATCTACGAGTATAATCCGGAAAAATCCAGGCAGCTGCTGGCGGAAGCCGGTTATCCAAATGGATTCAACACGACAATATGGGTAATGAATGCTTCAAGGGAGTATTTTCCAGACCCATTGAAAACGGCACAGTTTATAAGGGAAAATCTGCGGCAGGTAAGTATTAATGCAGAAATTGTGGTATTCAACTGGAATGAATATTTGAAAAAAATACGTAACGGAGAGCATGAAATTGCTTTAATAGGCTGGACCGGAGATTATGCCGATCCGGACAATTTCCTTTACACAATGTTGGCTTCCGAAAATGCAAAGCCCGGACTTGCAGGCAATTATTCCTTTTATAAAAGCGAGGATGTAGATCAACTGCTTGCACAAGCAAGGCAGACAACCAATATGTCATTCAGGAGAAGTCTTTACAGAAGGATTCAGGAAACTGTGAACTATGACATGCCTTCAGTACCGATGGTACACACAATGCCTGTTCTTGCTGCCAGGCTATCGGTGAAGGGATATACTCCTCACATGACCGGTATTGAGTCCTTGGAACAAGTCTCACTTGAAAATGAGCGATGAAGGGTAGAGGATGGGAATTATGAAGCGAAATGTATTTAGAATGGTACTTATTATTATACTTGCCCTATTGCTTGTTCTTGTAAACATGCCTTATAAGAAGAAAGCTGAGACAATAGTTTTTACTCTTCCGGGGCTGCCACGGCCTATTGCAAAAGTCCCGGTTGTAATTACATCTGCAGGACAGAGTACCGATACATACTTAATTAATGATATTTCAAACCAATTGATGATAAGAAGCTTTTTCATGCCCCAGGCTGAAGCTGAGGGTATAGAAGATATGAATTCAATTGTTTTTGCGGTGGGTTACAGTTCTTTGGGATTAAAGCTCCAGGGCATAAGCTACGAAGATGAAAAAGCACGTATTGAGAAGCTTATCAATATGGCAAAGGATAATAAGCTTACAATCATAACTGTTGTTTTAGGCGGTGAACAGCCTATTGACGTCAGAAATGAGGAGATTATCAGTCTCGTTGGTGCCAAATCGGATTATATCATAGGGCTGAAGGGGTCAAGCAATGAGGAATTACTTGCCGATTTGGCGGAGAATGGCAATATACCCCTGACTCTTGTAAGAAAAGTGAAGGACATATCTGTACCTTTCGCTTCGGCTTTTCGATAAAGGATAATATTTGTGAGAGGTTTTACTATGACTGCCAGCCAAAGGAAAATAAATGAAAACATATTACTAAAGACCATTGCTGCGGGAGGTGTTTTGCTTATTATTACAGGCATGCTGTTTCCTGTCTTTTTTCAAAACACCTGGTTTAATACTATTATGAAAATCAGAGAAGCGATAACCACCGGAGACAGCGGGCATCTCATACTTGCATCTGCATCATTGAACAGCCTTTGTTCAATTCAAAGCACCCTTTTGTATATGGGATCCATACTGTTAATTTTTAATACAAAACTTAGCAGCCGCTTAAAATCCATAGATGTATTTCTTGTATCATTAGTCAGTATAGTATTTTTACATTGGATGGATTCGCTGATATTTGAAATACCCTGGGAACCTGTGTCAACCTTATTGGCATTGATTATTTCATTGTTTCTTTTCGAGAAACTGTTCGTTGAAACTTACAGCTTTATTCAGGTTTTCATAGTTTCGGTACAAGTCTTTTTTGCTTTCCAATGGCTTAATATAATGCCTTACTTTTCATCATACCGGTTTGGGAGAAGCGATGTTCCTTACAGCGTGAAAATATCAGGGATATATCTTAATGCCGATACCGTACTAAATTTTGCAGGGTTTGCGTTTTTTATACCTTTTATCATATCGGCATTCATTACTGCAACACTATTTATCAGTTATTCAAGGAACATTCATATGATGAGGGAGAATCATATAAAAGAAAACGAGATAAGGGACATGAGAGCAAAGGCTCTCGAAAACCAGATATATCAAGAGGTTAAATCCCTGGTTCACGATTTGAAGACCCCTTTGGTTACTATTCGCGGCTTGAATTCCTTGATGGTTTCCGAAAATGCAAACGGAAAGCTGGCGGAATACAGTGAACGTATAGAAAACTCAGTAGCTAAAATGAGTGATATGATTTCCAGCTTCCTATATGAATATTCACGCCAGAAATTGAAGGCATCTGACCTTATCAGTTATATAAGGGCCCAGCTTCCGCTGGAAGATGAAAAGATAAGATTTTCCATCAGTATTGAGGAGGATCTTCCGGATATATATATAAATAAGATAAGAATAGCAAGGGCTGTTATAAATGTACTTGAAAATGCAATAGTTGTTCCCTGTAAACATTCATATAAGATGATAAACTTTGATGTGAGGCGTGCAGAAAAGGGTATCAACATAATTATAAAAGACAACGGAATCGGCATAGATGAGTCTAATCTAACTAAAATATGGGAGATAGGCTATTCAACCAATAATACGTCAGGCTTGGGCCTACCATTTGCAAAGCGGATTATAGAGGATAATGCAGGAACAATAGAAGTTGGGAGTCAACGGGATTTTGGAACCACTGTAACTATTTTCCTGCCGTCAGTTGATAACTTTGAAGATTATGGAAGGGGCGAGGCAATTGAAAAAAAATAATACACCGGAAATTGTAATAATAGATGACGAACCCGATATTCTTTATACCATAAAAGAAATATGCCTGTATGGAGGCTGGGAAGCAGCTACTGCGTCCAACGGAAGACAGGGGTACGAACTGTGCAGGATGCACAAGCCCAGTCTGGCCATAGTAGATTATCATATGCCGGATTGGGATGGGCTGACAACTGTCAAAAGAATCCGGCAGACGGACAATGCCGTATCAATACTGGTATTGACTGTCGATGAGAGGCAGGAAACTGCTGAAAGATTTATTGCTGCGGGTGCAACTGACTTTGCTATCAAACCTATTAAATCACCGGATTTGATTTCGCGGATAAAAATAAATCTTAAAATAAATGAGATTCAAAAAAAATATATTTTGGATAAGCAGCAGATTTACCTTGATAAGGGAATCAGCCCTGCTACTTTGAGTATTATACTTGATTATCTGAAGGAGCAGGGACACGGGCTGACGATTGATGATATAGCAAACGGGCTGAATCTTGCGTACCAAACGGTACATAGATATGTATCTTATCTCCTTGAGGAGAAAAGGATAGAAATAGTACCGATATACGGACAACTGGGCAGGCCCAAAAATAAATACAAGCTGCTATAATAAATGCTATAAAAAATATTCCAGAGAAATATGTTATAAAAAAAGGATTTATTTATATTTTACAGAATAATCAATATACATTGTATTAGAAAAAATAATGTTCTGTTATCTTTTTTGCTTTTGTAAATAGGGATTAGTACCCGGAAATACAATTCCCGGTCTAATAAATAACAAAAATTAATGGAGGGGAAGAAATGAAAAAAGCATTAGCATTAATGCTGGCAGTTGTGATGCTTTTTAGCTTCACGGCATGCGCAAAACCAGCAGAGCCTGCAGCAGCAGAGCCTGCTGCTTCTGAAGCTAAACCCGAGGAAGCTAAGGACAATTGGAAAATTGCAATAGTCACCAACACTGTTTCACAGAACGAAGAAGAGTATCGTTCTGCCGAGTTTGTACAGAAGAAATACGGCAAGGATAAAATTGTCCATGAGCTTTGGCCGGACAATTTCATGACTGAACAAGAACAGATGATCAGTGTATTGACTAAGCTTGCTGCAGATCCTGATATCAAAGCTGTAGTCATTAACCAGGCTGTACCTGGAACAAATCCGGCGATTGATAAGTTCCTGGAAGCAAGAAATAAGGACGAAGTACTTATTGTTTATGCTTCGCCTCAGGAAAATGCTCCGGACGTATCCACCCGTGCAGACGTCATACTTCAGCCCGATGAGCTGTCCATGGGTTCGGCAATACCAAACCAGGCATTAAAGCAGGGCGCAAAGACATTTGTACATTATTCATTCCCGAGACATATGTCTATTCCGATACTTGCAGAGAGACGTGAGCTCATGAAAGCGGAAGCTGCAAAGATTGGTCTTCAATTTGTCGATGCTACAGCTCCGGACCCAACCAGTGAAGCTGGAGTTACAGGTGCTCAGCAGTTCATCCTGGAAGACGTACCGAAGATGGTAAAGAAATACGGAAAAGATACATCGTTCTTCTCCACAAACTGCTCTATGCAGGTGCCTCTGATCAAAGCAGCTTTTGATGCAGGTGCAATCTATACACAGCCATGCTGCCCGTCACCTTACCACGGATACCCGTCAGCTTTGGGTCTGAATGTTCCGGAAGATATAGTCGGCGGTTTGCAGGATGTTATTGACCAGACCACGAAGATCGTTGAAGATGCCGGCCTAAGCGGACGCTTCTCAACTTGGCCCGTACCGGCAGCCATGATGGCTACTATTGCAGGCGCTGAATATGCCGTCAAGTGGTTGAACGGTGAAACTGACGGCAAGTTTGACAAAAAAGTTCTGGCAGAATGCATGTCTGATTATGCGGGCATGGATATTTCTCTGAACCCCTATGTAGAAAATGGCGTTACTTATGACAATTACTTACTGTTCCTGGTAGACTTCCTTACTTACGGAAAGCTTCCAAGCTAATTGTTGTATAAAGATTTAAGTTGCATCCTGGCAACTGAAGTATAACTTGTAATGAGGGTGTTTCAATACTGTTCGGCTTGAGACATCCTCATTAAGTTTGCAAACCGCTACTCATAAGAGCATATGTGGCAGGAGGGATTAACTTGGGAGACAAACTCCTTACTATAAAAAACATATCAAAAGAGTTTTACGGCAACCAGGTACTAAAAGATATCAATATTGAAATAAAAAAGGGTGAAATCCATGCCCTCATAGGAGAAAACGGGGCAGGCAAATCCACTTTGATGAATATATTGTTCGGTATGCCGGTGATTCATGAAACCGGCGGATACCAGGGCAGCATTGAACTGGATGGTAAAGAGGTCATGTTCAATTCGCCCCATGAGGCTATGTTCCATGGAATTGGAATGGTACATCAGGAGTTTATGCTTATACCGGGTTTTACCATTACGGAAAACATCAAAATAAACCGTGAACTGACTAATCCAAACCTGGTCAGTAAGATATTCGGCAAACAATATGAAAGCTTGGATATGAAGCGAATGAACAGCGATGCCAGAAAGGCTCTTGACATTATGGGCATGGGTATAGAGGAGTACACTCTGGTGGCAGGGCTGCCGGTAGGGCATATGCAGTTCATCGAAATCGCCAGGGAAATCGATAAAACCGGAATCAAACTACTTGTTTTCGATGAGCCCACCGCAGTTTTGACGGAATCCGAAACCCAAAACCTGTTGGCCGCCATTGAGAAGTTAGCGGCACAAGGAATAGGCATCATATTTATAAGCCATCGTTTGGAAGAAATTATGCAAGTTTCTCATCGCGTCACCATTTTGCGTGATGGGGAACATGTGGTAACAAAAGATACAAAGGATACAAACGTGTACGAAATCGCAGAATTAATGGTGGGACGAAAGGTATCCCTGGATCGTTCAGATTCGGATTCCCGCCGGATTCAAGATGAATCCGTGCTTAGCATCAAGAATCTTGAGGTAAAAATGCCCGGGGAAGAGGTAAAAGGTTTTGACCTGGAGGTAAAGAAAGGTGAAATAATAGGCATCGGGGGCCTGGCCGGGCAAGGGAAGCTTGGAGTAGCTAACGGAATTATGGGGATTTTTCCCGCCAGAGGCCAAGTAATTTTTGAAGGCCGCCCACTGGAACTGAATAACCCCAGGGGAGCAATTGTTGCGGGGATAAGCTTTTTAAGCGAAGACAGGAAAGGCGTCGGACTGCTATTAGATGAGTCCATTGAGCTTAATACAGTTTTTACGAGTATGCAGATCCACAAGGAATTCCTTTATAATCTTGGTTTTATTAAGGTTATGGATTCTCAAAAAATCCGCAATCATACAAATAAGATGATAAAAGATCTGGATATTCGATGCACATCCTCTTTGCAGCATGCGGGCAGTTTATCCGGAGGCAACCAGCAAAAGGTGTGCATGGCCCGGGCTCTTACCCAGAAACCGAAACTGCTGCTGGTCAGCGAGCCCACCCGCGGTATTGATATAGGTGCAAAGAAGCTTATTTTGGACTTGCTTAAAAGCCTTAATGAGGAACAAGGGATGACTATAGTAATGACATCATCTGAATTAGCGGAGCTTAGAAGTATTTGTGACAGGATAGCTATCGTCTGTGATGGTAAAGTAAAGGGCATTCTGTCTCCTGAGGCTTCGAACGCTGAATTTGGGTTGATGATGTCCGGCGTTCACGCAGATTCCCAAATGGGGGGTGCTGAATAAATGTTAAACAATGAAGATAAGCAAAATAATAGTGTTAAAAAGAACCTGGATATCCCTATAGTAAAAAGCATTGGCTTGCCAACCCTTATTATTGCTGCATTTTTCTTATTGGTAATGATTACGGCAGGCGTACTGAAACAATCTTTGCCGATGCTCATCAGCGATATATTGCGTCGTTTTGGTATGAATGGTGTATTGGTTTTGGCAATGGTTCCTGCAATTAAATCCGGAACAGGCCCTAATTTTGCTCTGCCCTTGGGCATCATTTGTGGTTTATTAGCCTGGACTATAGGAATTGAAATGGGATTTACCGGTATTGTGCTCCTCCTTATAACATCAATAATAGCAACGGTTTTTGCGGCTGCAACCGGGTACTTATACGGAAGGCTTTTAAATGCAGTAAAAGGCGCAGAGATGACAATCGCAACTTATACCGGCTTTTCCATCGTTGCTCTCATGTCTTTGGTTTGGCTCATGGCACCCTTTAAGAGCAAACAAATGGGTTGGATGATGGGCAAGGGTTTGCGTGAAACAATAAAACTGGATGGGGTGAATGCAGGAGAGATTCTAAACAATTTTCTTTCCTTTGAGATAATTGGAGTTAAGATACCAACAGGTTTGCTCCTGACGTTTTTTGCATTTTGCTTCCTTGTCTGGTTATTTTTCAGGACGAAAACAGGCGTTGCAATAATCGCTGGCGGCAGCAATCCTGAATTTGCCGCTGCCTCAGGTATTGATATTGATAAAAACCGAGTAATAGCCAATATTCTTTCCACGGTCTTAGGTGCCCTGGGAATAATTCTTTATTCTCAGAGTTATGGTTTTTTCCAGCTATATTCAGGGCCATTGATGATGGCGTTCCCGGCTGTTGCCGGTGTTCTCATCGGCGGAGCAACCGCCTCAAAAGCTAATATCTCTCATGTTATAATCGGTACATTCCTATTACAGGGTCTGCTTACTGCATCAATGCCTGTGGCAAATCAGTTGTTCGCAGGAACCGACTTATCCGAGATAATGCGTGTAATACTGCAAAACGGTATTATTCTTTACGCACTTACACAGGTCAAAGGAGGCGGTAAATAATGAAAAAAGCCAAAAATATGCTGGGCAAGCAGATGCCGTATTTAACAGATAATATAGTTCCTATTATTTTTATTGCTTTCACATTGTTAGGTTTTGCACTAACCGACAATGTGCCCATTAATTACTTTTTATCTGAATTATCCAGCCGTTTCTATCGTAATGCTTTCATTGTACTGTCTCTAATAATTCCTGTTATAGCAGGACTGGGGCTGAACTTTGGTATTGTAATCGGCGCAATGAGCGGCCAGTTGGCCATAATCATTGTACGGTATCTCAGCATTGAATATCTGCATCTTAGCGGAGTTTGGGAATTATTCTTTTGTATAGCCTTGGCATTGCCCATTGCCGCTTTTATCGGCTTCCTGACAGGCAGGCTGTACAATAAGACCCGCGGCCAGGAGATGATAGCCAGCTTAATTGTCGGTTTCTTTGCCAATGGGGTATACCAGTTCATTCTTCTCTTTGCAACTGGTGTAATTATACCTGTCCGGGCTACTCATCCCATGATCAAACCCGATGGCGTCGGAGTGCGTATGACAGTGGATATGGGCGAGCTGCACTATTCCTTGCAGAATATAATGAAAACGCCCTTCATGTGGACGGTACTCGTCGTTTCGGCAGTATTGTTAATATTGGTTGTTGCCCTTTACCTTACGGGAAGGAAAAGGCCTGATAAAGGCAATAGTGTTATATTTATTATCAAAGTCCTTTTGCTGGCAGCAACAATTGCTTATAGTGCATATGCAATTGCGACTAATAACAACATAACAAAAGTGAAAGATGTACCTACGGTAACCATTATCTTCATTGGCCTGCTCTGCCTTTTCACAGAATTGATTATGAAAACAAAGCTCGGCCAGGATTTTAGAAGTGTAGGCCAAAGTCAGCATATCGCCCAGTCCAATGGAATAAATGTAGACAAAACCCGAATCATTGCAGTTATAATGTCCACTGTTATGGCCGCCTGGGGACAGATATTTTACTTGCAGGATATGGGTACTCTGAATGTCTATGGTGCACATACACAAATCGGTATGTTCTCAGTAGCGGCATTACTGGTAGGCGGGGCTTCGGTGCGCAAGGCTACTGTATCACAGGCTTTGATTGGAACTATACTTTTCAATTCCATGTTTATAATGTCGCCTGAAATCGGCAAGGCTGTATTTGGCAATGCCCTTTTAGGTGAATATTTCAGGACATTTATGGTATACGGCATTATCGGTATGGCTTTGGGCATCTATGTTTGGAATGATAACAGAAAAGCCCGCATCACCTTGGAGCCGATAGAGCTGAATACCCCGGACAATTAAAAAAATAGGGGATTGAGATAACTCAGCCCCTTTTTTATCGTATAGGAAATTATAATTTCCTATACGATGGGGGATGCAAGGGGGAGAAGCCCCCTGCCGATAAAAGAGGGTGCTCAGGATGCTTGCATCCGTCGAAGGGAACCATAGGGTTCCCTAGCGAAAAAAATGCGTCGTGAGATGCATTTTTTATTGAAGAGCAAATTCATTCCGCGAGTATAAAAAAAACTTATTAAAAAAAACTACAGGCAGGTGATATTTTATGAAGCTTGAAAAAATTGTTGAATCAATGAAGGATGATATTATAAAAGCAGCTCAGGAACTGGTGAGAATAAGAAGCATCGAAGGAAATCCCGAGCCGGGTGCGCCTTTCGGCAAAGAGGTAAGAATATGCCTGGACAGAAGTCTGGATATATGCAGTAAGCTTGGCTTTAAAACAGAAAATTTCGATGGCTTTGCGGGACATGCCGAATATGGAGAAGGTGATGAAATAGTAGGCATACTTGTTCATGTGGATATTGTACCTGAAGGTTCAGGCTGGTCACAGAATCCATACGGAGGCGATGTTGTCAACGACAAAATCTATGGCAGAGGAACCATTGACGACAAGGGGCCCGCAGCAGCGGCAATATATGCATTGAAAGCGGTGGCGGATTCGGGTGTGAAGTTCAACAGGAGAGTCAGGATAATAATCGGCTGTGATGAAGAAAGCGGCAGATGGGGCTGCATGAAGCACTACTTCAAGTATGCGGAGGCTCCGATGTGCGGGTTTTCACCTGATGCGGATTTTCCGATAATAAATAGCGAAATGGGAATACTAATATTCAATCTGGAAAAAGAATTTGAACCGAATGAAGACAGCCGGTGCGGCGGTCTGAGAATAAAAAGGATACAGGGCGGGAACAGGGTCAATATGGTTCCGGACTACTGCGAATGTGAGCTTGAGATGAAGAAGGATTTTACCGACAGAGTCATAAAGACTGTAGAATATATGAAAAATGAACAAAACATGAAGCTGGAAATGGAGATTCGCGATGATAAATGTATCATAAATTCCTACGGAATATCGGCTCACGGAGCTACACCAGGAAAAGGTGTGAACGCAATTTCACAGCTTATCTCATGCATCTGCAAGCTTCCTCTTTGCGTGTCGGAACAGACTGAATACGTTAACTTTCTTAACTCAAGTATCGGAATGGAGATAGACGGAAAATCCTTCGGAGTTGCAATGAATGACGAGGTCTCGGGGAATCTGGTTTTCAATCTGGGCACAATCGATATGAGTGATAAGAAAGGAAGCGTCGGAATAAACATCAGATATCCCGTCACAAAGACAGGGAAAGAAGTATATGATATCATCAGAAGAAAGTCATCCGAAGCCGGAATCAAGGTCATTGAAGGAAACGGCCAGGATCCCCTCTATGTTCCCGCAGATAATTTTATGATTAAGATACTTCAAAAGGTATATGAGAATGTGACAGGGCAAAAGGCGGATTTGATATCAATCGGCGGGGGCACGTATGCAAGAGCCATAAAGAACGCTGTTGCATTCGGTCCGTTATTTCCGGGAAAGGAAGAAACAGCCCATCAGAAGGATGAATATATTGAAGTTGATGACTTGATGAAGTGCACGAAAATGTTTGCCGAGGCGATATATGAGCTGGTTAAATAGCACGTTGCCAAAAAAAAGTGTTGACATCGGGTTTGCGTAGTGTTATTATTTTAAAGCAGCAGAGAAAAATAACTTAATATATTGATTTAAGAAGAAGTTCCACTTCTCACCTTACGACTATGTCAGTAAGGTTATGGTTCTCAAGAATAAAACTTTGGGCAGGTGGATATTTCTACCTGCCATTTTAATTTTGCATGGAGGTGAAAGGTTATAAGCAGCAACAAAGATCTACAAATTAACGAGGAAATCAGAGACAGAGAATTAAGAATAATTGATTCAAACGGAGATCAACTGGGAATAATGTCTTCCAGACAGGCTTTGGAACTGGCAGCAGAAAGACAGCTTGATCTTGTTAAAATTGCGCCGCAGGCAAAACCTCCGGTATGCAGGATTATGGATTACGGCAAATTCAAGTTTGAACAGAGCAAGAAAGAAAAGGAAGCCAGGAGGAATCAGAAAATAGTAAACATCAAGGAAATTCGTTTCTCTCCTACTATTGAGGAACATGACTTGAATGTAAAAGCAAAAAATGCTCAAAAGTTCCTGCAGGAAGGCGACAAGGTCAAGGTAACAATAAGGTTCAGAGGCAGAGAAGTGGATCATGTAAGCTTTGGTGAAAAAGCCCTGGGAAGATTTTATGATATAGTTAAGGATTACTGTGTGGTCGAAAAACCTGCCAAATTGGAAGGCAGAAATATGATAATGATTTTAGCGCCGAAACAGTAAGCCTGGTAATTCTATGAATATTTCATAAGTTCAAAATATGACCAATACAGAAGGAGAGGATTTTTAATGCCTAAACAGAAGACCCACAGAGCATCAGCAAAAAGATTCAGCTTTACCAAGACCGGTAAAGTAAAAAGAGCATGTGCATATAAGTCACATATTCTTACCAAGAAGACTACAAAGCGTACGAGAAAGCTGAGGAAAGGCGCTTATACGACTGCTACGGAAGCAAAAATGATTAGAAAATTAGTTCCATACAAATAAGAGACAGGGAGGCAGCATAACATGGCAAGAGTAAAAAGGGCAATAAACGCTCATAAGAAGCGTAGAAAGATACTTAAACTGGCTAAAGGATACGTGGGAGCCAGAAGTAAAAAATACAGAATAGCCAATGAAACTGTAATGAGGGCTTTAAGATTTGCGTATATCGGAAGAAAGCTTAAGAAGAGGGATTACAGAAAGCTTTGGATTGCAAGAATTAATGCAGCAGCCAGAAATAACGGTATATCCTACAGCAAGTTTATTAACGGACTCAAGCTGTCAGGTATTGAAATCAACAGAAAGATGCTTTCCGAGCTTGCAATAAATGATGCAGCGGCATTTACAAAGCTTGTTGATACAGTTAAGGAAAAGCTGAACGCATAATAAGCATATTAGAAAAAGGCCGAATAGGTCTTTTTTCTTTTAGCGGTTATAAACGCATACACAATTGAGAAAATTATTAGTATACCGGATTTTAGAGCAGCATCACAGAGGTGATTGAAATAATCGGATTTAACATAATGAGGAAAAAGATTACAATGACTCCGACACAAATAATAGTCATTGGATTTGCTTCAATGATATTGATTGGTACCCTGCTTCTGAATATGCCTATGGCATCGAGAAACGGACAGCCGGTTGGATTAATAAATTCATTATTTACAGCTACCTCATCAGTCTGTGTTACCGGCCTTGTTGTCGTTGACACAGGTACTTACTGGACGGCATTCGGACAGGTTGTAATACTGTTGCTTATACAGATAGGCGGCCTTGGTTTTATGACAATGTCCACCCTGCTTTCGCTTTTGCTGGGGAGACGAATAACCTTAAAGGAACGGCTTCTGATACAGGAATCATTGAATCAGTTTGACCTGGAAGGTTTAGTACGACTGACGAAGAATATAATAATTGCGACTATTATCATTGAATTTATAGGTGCAATAGTTTTTACAATTGCGTTTATACCGGATTACGGGCTGAGAAAAGGAATTGCTTTTGGAGTATTTCATGCTGTAACCAGCTTCTGCAATGCAGGCTTTGATCTTATCGGAGGCTTCAGAAGCTTTACCCCGTATGTTGATAGTTGTATTATAAATATAAATACCATGTTTCTGATAATAATAGGCGGTCTGGGGTTTTCGGTATGGATGGACATTTACAAGGCAATAAAAGAAAGGGACATGAGAAATGTCACACTTCACAGCAAGGTAGTAGTATCGACAACTATAATACTGATTTTGACCGGAGCTTTATTTATATTCATAATGGAGCTTAATAATCCCGATACAATAAAAAAATTATCCTTATCAGGGAAGCTGCTGGCTTCTTTCTTTCAATCGGTATCGCCGAGAACGGCCGGTTTTAATACCCTTGATATGGCGGTGCTTACGACTCCGACAAAGCTTATGACGATTATTCTGATGGTCATTGGAGGATCTCCGGGTTCAACAGCCGGAGGAATTAAAACAGCCACGGCCGCTATTCTTTTTTTAACGGTTATTTCTGTTATTAAAGGTAAGGAGGATACTGAGGTATTTGGAAGACATCTTCCCCAATACCTGGTTTACAGGGCAATGTCTGTTAGTTTTATAAGCCTGAGTCTGATTGTAATTGTGACAATGCTGCTATCAATAACAGAGAATGCGGATTTTATGACTGTTTTTTTTGAAGCAGCTTCAGCCTTTGGCACTGTGGGCCTTACTCTTGGTTATTCACCGAATCTGAGCCCCTTTGGAAAATTAATAATCAGTATGACCATGTTTGCCGGCAGAGTCGGGCCTTTAACAATTGTATTGGCTTTGGCAAGAAGAGCCATTAATAACAGAGGAAATGTCAAATACCCGGAAGACCGCATTATGGTAGGTTAGAAAGGAATGAAGGCAAAATGAAACAATTCGTAGTAATCGGTATAGGGCGATTTGGAGGGGCTGTTGCTGAAACACTTAGCGATCTGGGGCATGAGGTTCTTGTGATAGATACCGACGAGGAAGCAATTCAGAAAATATCCGATAAGGTTACACATGCAGTTACTGCTGATGCAACGGATGAAAGCGTATTAAAGTCTTTGGGAGCGAGAAATTTTGATGTTGCTGTAGTGGCTATAGGCTCTGACATACAATCCAGCATCTTGATTACACTAATGCTGAAAGAACTGGGAGTAAGGCATGTGGTTGCAAAAGCACAGAATGAACTTCATGCCAGAGTACTTATGAAGATTGGAGCAGATAAAATAGTATTCCCTGAAAGGGAAATGGGTGAGAGGGTAGCCCATAACCTGATTTCTTCCAGCATACTTGACTTTATTGAACTTTCGGAAGAACACAGCATTATTGAATATGCAGTACCGGAAAGCTGGAAAGGGAAAGCTTTGAGAGATATAAACATGAGGGCGAGATACGGAGTGACTGTTGTTGCCATAAGAAATATGAGCAATGAAAGTATTAATATATCCCCAAAAGCTGACAGCGAAATAAAAGACGGAGACATAATGATTGTCATAGGACACAATGATGACCTGAAAAAACTTGAAAGGAAAACAGAGAAAGAGATATGAAAGAAATAATCTCAAGCAGCTCCAATAATACTCTAAAGTACATAAAATCCCTGCAAATGAAAAAAGCAAGGGATGAATACGGCAAATTCCTGATTGAAGGAGAAAAGCTTTTTTGGGAGGCCCTGGATTATAATGTGCCGATATCAATGGTTCTTATCAGTCAAAGCTATGCGGAGAGCAGCAAACACCAAGAGTATGCCGCTGCTCTCACCGGAAGAAACATACCGCTGCATTATGCCGATGACAGGGTTTTCAAGAGAGTATGTGAAACCGAAACGCCTCAGGGAATAATAGCTGTAGCTGAAAAGCTGAAATATGATATTGACAATATTATCTCGAAGGATAAGCTTTCCCTTATATTGCTGCATGAATTAAGGGACCCTGGGAATGTGGGGACAATCATAAGGGCTGCCGATGCCTGCGGGCTTGATGCAGTGGCAATATCAAAAGGGAGCGCGGACTTATATAATGGAAAGACAATAAGGGCAACCATGGGCTCTTTATTCCATATACCCGTTATTCAGAGCGTTGATACTGCGGAAATAATCGATAAGCTGAAGCAAAGGGGAGTTGTTACAATAGGGGCGGACCCCCACAGCAGCATTAACTGTACAGAGCTGCCATACCAAATGAAATCCGCAATAATTATAGGCAATGAGTCGCAGGGAATAAGCAGCGAAATAAAAGAAATGCTTGATATAAATACAACGATACCGATGCCGGGGAGGGCTGAATCCCTGAATGCGGGGATAGCAGCGTCAATACTGATGTATGAGCTTTATGTGAGAAAAAGTTTACAGTCATAATTCCAGAGCAATAACCTTGAGACATGGGGACGTTTCGCGTGTCTCGCTTTCAGTGAGACAGGAGAAACGCCCCCGTGTCTCGTGACTATACAAGCTTCTTGCTTGATTGTGCAAACTTATAACTATGCAGCATTATTTTTCACTTACTAAATAATGTAATTATTTAAAATAAAAAGAGGAAATAATAGGAATAAATAGAATTATATATCATTAAATGCTAAAAAATGGAGTGATATGATGATATATAAGACGAACACCTGTGCTTTATATGGGATTGAAGGGCATGTGATTGAAGTTGAGACTGACTTGTCCAACGGGCTGCCGGGGTTCGACATAGTGGGCCTTCCTGATGCGGCAGTAAGGGAGTCAAGAGAAAGAGTAAGAGCTGCAATAAAGAATTCCGGTTTTCTGTTTCCGCAAAAAAGAATAACAGTAAACCTTGCCCCTGCCGATATAAGAAAAGAGGGTTCAGTTTTTGACCTTGCAATTGCTTCAGGAATACTGAGAGCATCAATGTACATAACGAATGAAGCATTGGAAGGCTTTGCTTTTTTAGGAGAATTGTCATTAAACGGCAGTGTAAAAGGAATAAAGGGAGTACTGCCCATGTGCCTCTCCTTAAAAGAAAAGGGCTTCTATAAGCTGATTCTTGCAAGAGATAATGCCGATGAAGCTGCCCTTGTCAACGGTATGGAAATATATCCGATAAATAGCATTACTGATATGGCAGAGTTCTTAAACGGAAATAGGTTCATTACACCCCATAAGGTTGATTTGGAAGCAATTTTAAGGAACGATACTGCCGAAACATATGATTTTTCGGAGGTGCGAGGCCAGAATGCCGCAAAAAGAGCATTGGAAATTGCTGCAGCGGGAGCACACAATATTCTTATGCTCGGCCCTCCGGGCTCCGGAAAGACTATGCTGGCAAGAAGGCTGCCTTCCATACTGCCGGATATGTCTTTTGAAGAAAGCCTTGAGGTGACAAAAATATACAGCATAGCAGGATTGCTTAAAGACAAGCTATATCTTGTAACAAGAAGGCCTTTTCGTGCTCCTCATCATACCATGTCGGCCGGTTCGCTTATAGGAGGGGGAAGAGTGCCTCATCCCGGTGAAGTATCTCTGGCTCACTATGGCGTACTATTTCTGGATGAAATGCCTGAGTTTCAAAAAAATGTGCTGGAAGTATTAAGGCAGCCTCTTGAGGATGAATGTGTCACAATTTCAAGAGTAGGAGGTACAATAACATATCCGGCGAAAATTATGCTTATATGCTCTATTAACCCATGCCCCTGCGGCTATTACGGAGATGAATCAGGAAGATGCAATTGCAGCCCCAATCATATAAAAGGCTATCTGGGAAGAATTTCGGGGCCGCTGATGGACAGGATAGACTTGCATATAGAGGTGCCCTCCGTGAATTTCAATGACCTGTCCTGCAGCCCTAAAGAGGAAAGCTCCGCAGCCATGAAGAAAAGGATTAACAGAGCCAGGCAGCTCCAACTGGAAAGATACGAAAACGAAGGAATTTTTTTTAATTCGCAGTTAAAGCCCAAGCATATGACAGCATACTGTTCCATAGGGAAAAAAGAAAAAGAGCTTCTCAGGAATGCATTTGACAGGTTTAACTTGAGTGCAAGAGCATATAATAGGATATTGAAGGTAGCAAGAACCATAGCGGATTTGGAAGAAAGCGAAAGCATAGGAATCGATCACATTGCAGAGGCAATTCAGTACAGAAGCCTGGACAGGAAGTACATATTATGAACAACTCATGCGAGGTGTAAGCGATGAGCACTAATGAACGTGATATATGCTCGGTAATAGAAAAACTCCCGGTTTACGGCAAATTGCTGATAAAACTTTATAAAAGCGCTGATATAAGAAAAGGGCAAAAGCTTTTACTTTCTGCGGGAATAGCTTACAGCGTCTCCCCTATAGAGCTTATACCCGGTATCATACCTGTTGCCGGACAGCTGGACAATCTTATCGTAATGCTGCGCTGTCTGAGGAAGGTACTTAGATCTTCGGATGAAAAAGCCAGGGAAAGATTTCTCAAAGAGTCAGGTATGACAATTGAAGAGATTGATGAGGATATAAAGATTAGTGTGGATACTTTAAAATCCATTGGCAGAGGAACCGTCAGGATAGTCACAAACACGGGTAAGTTTGCCGGTTACTCGGTAATGCGCCACATAAAGGAATATAAAAATAAAAGATAATTAAAAACCGGTAGCATCACACTACCGGTTAAAAAATAGGAGGGGGAAGAATTAATTCCAGTTATATCCTTGATGATTTTATTATATCAGAACAATATTACAAAGTTGTTATCATAGTGTAACAATTTAATGAAGATTGTAACAAAATTGTATCAATTCAAAGGGGGTTGCTATGAAAGATAAAAAATACCTTATGTGGCTGTCTTCTATTCCTGGAGTCGGAAGCAAAACCTGCCTGAGGCTTGTAAAGCATTTCAGCTCGGCTGAAAACGTATTTCATTGCTCATTTTCAGAGCTTATGAACTCTGGAATTGTAAGGGAAAAGATTGCAGAATCAATTAAAGCGGACAGAAATACAGAAAAAGTAAATGAATATTTTAGAATTGTGAAAGATAATGATATAAAAGTCTATACTATATTTGAAAATGAATATCCCGAGAATCTGAAGCACATATATGATCCGCCCCCCGTATTGTATGTAAAGGGTGAACTGACAGCCGGGGATTCAATTGCAATAAGTATTGTAGGCTCACGGAAAGCAAGCGATTATGGTCTGAAGACCGCTCATAGGATAGCTTTGCGTCTGGCAGAGTCGGGTATCACAATAGTAAGCGGAATGGCCATGGGGATTGATTCCGCAGCACACAGGGGAGCAATAGCGGCAAACGGAAGGACAATTGCAGTATTCGGATGCGGGCTGAAGTATGTTTACCCTGCGGCTAATTTCAGATTGAGCAAGGAAATTGAGAAAAGGGGTGCCCTGATATCAGAATACCCCTTTGATACGGAGGCATATCCTTCTCAGTTTCCTGCAAGGAACAGGATAATAAGCGGTATGTCTTTGGGGGTCATTGTCGTTGAGGCCGGTGAAAAGAGCGGATCCCTTATTACTGCCGATTTTGCCCTTGAACAAGGCAGGGAGGTGTTTGCCGTCCCGGGGAACATAACCTCTACCAACAGCAAAGGAACAAATGAACTGATAAAGAACGGCGCAAAGCTTGTAAGCAGAATCGAAGATATTCTGGAGGAATTTAATATTGAACCTATATGCAGGGAAAAAAGCAATACGTTTGACAATAGAAGCTGCGAAATAAGCGCTGAGGAAAGGCTGATACTGGAATTACTTCATTCATGCGGCGGCGACAGGGATGAAATTGCAGCGGCATCAGGGCTTCAAACCGGTAAGGCGATGGCTGCATTGACAATGCTGGAGGTTAAAGGGCTGATTCGGCAAACAGGCGGGAATTACCATTTAGTTTGATTTTTTCTAATTTTCTGTTATAATATGATTTGAATTTTTAAAATGAGGTGAATTATTTGAAAACATCATTGATAATAGTCGAATCACCTGCAAAAGTAAAAACGATAAAAAAGTTCCTGAGTTCAAGCTACAAGGTTGAGGCATCAATGGGACATATAAGGGACTTGCCGAAAAGTCAATTGGGTATTGATATAGAAAACAACTTTGAGCCAAAGTACATAACTATAAGAGGCAAGGGGGAAATTACCGACAAGCTGCGCAAAGAGGCAAAAAACTGTGACAAGGTATATCTTGCTACTGACCCTGACAGAGAAGGGGAAGCCATATCATGGCATCTGGCAAATATACTTAATCTGAACACCAGGGAAGTATCACGGATTGAGTTTAATGAAATAACAAAGTCAGCGGTGACAAAAGCCTTGAAAAATCCGCGGAAGCTTAATTTCAATTTAATAGATGCCCAGCAGGCGAGAAGAGTATTGGACAGACTTGTGGGATACAAAATAAGCCCGCTGCTCTGGAAGAAGGTCAAAAAGGGCTTAAGTGCCGGAAGAGTCCAGTCTGTGGCAGTAAGGCTTATTTGTGACAGAGAAGATGAAATCAGAACATTTGTTCCCAGGGAATACTGGACTTTGGCAGCAAAGTTGAATGATCCCGATACAAGAAAGAGCTTTGATGCAAAATTCTTCGGCACAGAAAATGAGAAAATTGAGATCTCAAGCGAGAGCGAAATGGAAAAAATACTTGAGGCTCTTAAGGGTGCAAAATATACTGTCAAGAGAATCAAAACGGGAGAGAAAAGGAGAAACTCTCCAAACCCGTTCATTACAAGCACTCTTCAGCAGGAAGCCTATAGAAAGCTTGGGTTTACTGCCAAGAGGACAATGATGGTAGCGCAGCAGCTTTATGAGGGTGTGGATATCAAGGGCGAAGGAACCTTGGGCCTTGTTACTTACATAAGGACTGATTCGGTAAGAATATCCGAGGAAGCCAAAAAAGATGCTGCCGGATATATTATGAATAAATACGGAAAGAGTTTCCTTGGGGGGGAGATTAAGCAGAACAAGTCCGGGAAGAAGGTACAGGATGCCCACGAGGCCATCAGGCCTACTTCGGTTTACAGAGAACCGGAAAGCATAAAAGACTCCCTTGATAAAGAACAATACAAATTATACAAGCTTATTTGGGAAAGGTATGTTGCAAGCCAGATGCAGGCTGCCGTATTCGATACCGTCACGGCTGACATTGAAGCAAACGGCTATATTTTTAAAGCATACGGAAGTATTTTGAAGTTTCCGGGCTTCATGAGTGTTTATAAAGAAAGCAGCGATGAAAAGGAAGAAGAAGAAATATCACTGCCGAGACTTACCGAGGGGCAGTTGCTGAAGCTTAAGAAACTGGAGCACAAGCAGCATTTTACAGAGCCTCCTTTAAGATATACGGAAGCTACCCTTGTAAAGATTCTTGAGGAAAAAGGAATAGGCAGGCCAAGCACATATGCTCCTATAATATCAACCATACTGGCAAGAGGCTATGTAATAAGAGACAAGAAATTTCTTGTTCCTACCGATTTGGGCGAAAAGGTTACGGGGATTATGAAGGAATATTTTTCTGATATTGTAGATGCCGAGTTTACTGCCAATATGGAAGGGAAGCTTGACAATATAGAAGAGGGCGAGAAGGATTGGGTGCATGTAATAAGAGAGTTTTACGGGCCCTTTGAAAAAACACTGAAAAGTGCGGAAGAAAAGGTCGGGAAAATAAAGATACAGGATGAAGTCAGTGATGTCGTCTGTGAATTCTGCGGCAGAAACATGGTATATAAGCAGGGAAGATTCGGCAAATTCCTCGCATGTCCCGGTTTTCCAAACTGCAGAAACACAAAGGCCATAGTTGAGTCAACAGGCATAAACTGTCCGAATTGTACGGGGGAATTAATTGCTAGAAGAACCAAAAAAGGAAGGAAGTTTTATGGCTGCAGCAAATATCCGGAATGCAGCTTTGTAATCTGGGACGAACCTGTTGCCGAGAAATGCCCTGAGTGCGGAAGCCTTATTGTGAAGAAGTATAACAAAAAGGGTTTTGAATACAAATGCATCAATGAAGCATGCGGTTACAAAAGGTCAGATAATAACGAGGTGAAATAGTCTTGAAGGAAAAGGCCGTAGTTATAGGTGCAGGTTTGGCAGGAAGCGAAGCAGCATGGCAGCTTGCCAAAAGAGGAATAAAGGTAAGGCTTTATGAAATGAGGCCTGTGGCCAGTACTCCTGCACACCATACCGATAAGTTCGGGGAATTGGTTTGCAGCAATTCCCTTCGCTCAAACCAGTTGGAGAATGCCGTGGGACTGCTGAAAGAGGAGATGCGAAGATTAGGCTCTCTGATAATGGAATGTGCCGACAGCAAAGCATTGCCTGCAGGCGGTGCGTTAGCTGTAGACAGAGAGGGTTTTTCCCAGGAAATAACTGACAGAATTACCGGTAACTCCAATGTAGAGATTATACGGGAAGAAGTAACATGCATTCCTGAAAATGAATATGTGATAGTTGCAACGGGGCCTCTAACCTCGGAAAAGCTTTCTTTCAGCATAGGCAGGATGATGGACAGCGACTATTTATATTTTTATGACGCAGCAGCTCCTATTATAACCTATGAATCAATAAACAAGGACAAGGTATTCATGGCATCAAGGTATGAAAAAGGTGACAGTGATTATATAAATTGTCCCATGTCAGAGGAAGAATACGTGAATTTTCACAGGGAACTTGTAAATGCTGAAACTGCACCACTTAAGAGCTTTGAAAAAGAGGTTGTTTTTGAAGGCTGTATGCCTGTTGAGACTATGGCGAAAAGAGGATTGCAGACATTGCTGTTCGGGCCTTTAAAGCCTGTGGGCTTAACCGATCCCCGCAGCGGAAAACAGCCTTATGCAGTTGTACAGCTAAGGCAGGATAATAAGGAGGGTACTTTATATAATATTGTAGGTTTTCAGACACACCTTAAATGGGGTGAGCAGAAAAGAGTGTTCGGCATGATACCGGGACTCGAAAATGCAGAGTTTGTAAGGTATGGTGTAATGCACAGAAATACCTTCATAAATTCACCGAAGGTAATGAGGCCCACACTTCAATTCCATAACAACGACAAGTTGTTTTTTGCGGGGCAGATGACAGGAGTGGAAGGATACGTTGAGTCCGCTTCTTCCGGTTTGGTTGCAGGAATAAATATGGCCAGGATCATAGATGGGAGGGAACCCGTTGTATTTCCTGAAACTACAGCCCACGGAGCATTGTGCAGATACATCACGGACCGTACAATAAAGGCATTCCAGCCGATGAATGTGAATTTTGGAATATTCCCGCAGCCTGAATACAGAATAAAAAACAAAAAGGAAAAAAGCAGTTATTATGCTGAAAGGGCTTTAAAGGACTTGGAAAAATTTATTCGTGAACGGCTCTAAGTGGTTGAAATATATATATTCATATGCTATATTGAATCTAGCGAGTTTTTTGACTTTTATGAATATTGTAACATATTTGAAATAGATTACTGGAGGAGAACTATGTTTCATGGTACAACAATAGCTGCAGTCAAAAGAAACGATAAGGGTGCGATTGCCGGTGACGGTCAGGTGACCTTCAGCCAAAGCACCATAATCAAGTCAACTGCCAAAAAAGTGAGAACATTATTTGACGGGAAAGTACTGGTTGGGTTTGCCGGCTCGGTATCAGATGCTTTTACCCTTTCCGAAAAGCTGGAAGAAAAGCTGGAGCAGCACAGCGGCAATCTGAAAAGAGCCGCAGTTGAGCTGGCAAAGGATTGGAGAAGAGATAAAGTACTAAGGCAATTGGAGGCTATGCTGATTGCAATGGATAAAGAAACTCTGCTTGTTATTTCTGGAAGCGGAGAGGTAATAGAGCCGGATGATGGTGTAATTGCAATTGGTTCCGGAGGCAATTATGCTCTGGCGGCAGCCAAAGCTCTGATTCAGAACACAGACCTCCCGTCCCATGAGGTTGTAAGGAAGTCCTTGGAAATAGCTGCCTCAATTTGTGTATTTACTAATAATAACATCATTGTAGAGGAATTATAGGAGGAATCTATGAACGAGTTAACTCCGAAACAAATAGTAGCAGAGTTGGATAAATATATCATCGGACAGGATAAGGCAAAAAAATCAGTAGCTGTGGCTTTGAGGGACAGATACAGGAGAAATCTTCTGGATGAAGAAATGCGGGCGGAGGTTACTCCCAAGAATATATTGATGATAGGGCCAACCGGAGTTGGAAAAACAGAAATTGCACGCAGGATAGCCAAGCTGGTTAATGCCCCTTTTGTAAAAGTGGAAGCTACAAAATTCACAGAGGTGGGTTATGTAGGCAGAGATGTTGAATCAATAATAAGGGATCTCATAGAATTTTCTGTAAGGTTGGTAAAGGCGGAAAAGATATCAAAGGTTAATGAAAAGGCATTTGATATAGCGGCGGAAAAGGTTGCCGAGATACTTGTTCCTTCTTCAAACAAAAGCAGCATGTCCAAGAATCCCTTTGAAATGATATTTAATTACGGCGGAAGCAAAGAAACCGAAAGTGATGAGGAAACGAAGAAAAAGGAAGAAAGTTTGGCTGCCAATCGATACTATGTAATGCAAAATGTTAAGAACGGGGATTTGAACAACGAGAATATAGAAATTGAGATAGAAGATACATCCGGGCACAGCATTGAAATGTTATCGGGGCCGGGGATGGATCAAATGAGCATAAATCTTCAGGATATGTTCGGAGGCATACTTCCCAAAAAGACTAAGCGAAGAAGAGTAACAGTAAAGGAAGCGTTGAAGCTGCTGACGCAGCAGGAAGCACAAAAGCTCATTGACATGGATGAAGTAATAGAAGAAGCCGTTAAAAAAGCCGAAGAGAGAGGAATTATTTTCATAGATGAAATTGATAAAATTGCCGGGAGAGGCAATATCGGCGGCCCTGACGTGTCAAGGGAAGGTGTACAGAGAGATATACTTCCCATAGTTGAAGGAAGTACCGTTATAACAAAATACGGCCCTGTAAAGACGGATTACATGCTGTTTATTGCGGCAGGAGCTTTTCATGTGGCCAAAGTATCCGATTTGATACCGGAATTGCAGGGAAGGTTCCCTGTAAGGGTTGAATTAGACAGCCTGAGCAAGAACAACTTTGTTGAGATACTAACCAAACCCAACAATGCTCTTATAAAGCAATACAAGGCTCTTCTGCGTACGGAAGGAATAAATATCAACTTTGAGGAGGATGCCGTTGAAGAGATTGCATCTATTGCAGCTTTTATGAATGAACAGTACGAGAATATAGGAGCAAGGAGACTCTATACGGTAATGGAAAGACTTTTTGAGGATATTTCATATGAAGCGCCTGATATGAAGAGCGGTGAATTGAATATTACGAAAGAATATGTGCAAAAGGCATTGATTCACGATATTAAAAGAAAAGATGTCAGCAATTATATTATTTAATAAGGAGGATAAATATGAGTTCAACACTATTAGAAAAGATGAGGAAAGTCAACAAGGTACTCCAGACATCGGGCACTCAATCCGTATCCTTTCATGATCTAAGCAAAATACTAAGTGAGGTATTAAACGCAAATGTATATATATTGAGCAGAAAAGGAAGAATACTGGGATACTCATTGGGCACCTCAGAGGAGTGCGAATTTTTAAAGAACGAACTGCTGACAGAGAAGAAATTTCCTGATGAATACAATAAATCACTGCTCTCATACCATGAAACAAGATCAAACCTGATAAATAAAGATAAACTGTGCGTTATTGACAACAGAGAAAGGTGCGATATGGGTACAAATTATTCTACTATCGTTCCTGTTAACGGCAGCGGTGAAAGGCTTGGTACAATGATGCTCGCAAAGTATAACCAGGAATTTACTGACGAAGACCTTGTTTTGGCGGAATACGGAGCAACGGTAGTAGGCCTGGAGATATTAAGATCCAAACATGATGAAATTGAAGAAGAAGCAAGAAAAAAAGCAGTAGTACAGATGGCAATCGGAACTCTTTCTTATTCGGAATTGGAAGCCATAGAACACATATTCAAGGAGCTGGATGGAAATGAGGGCTTGCTCATTGCCAGCAAGATTGCCGATAAAGTAGGTATAACAAGGTCGGTAATAGTAAATGCACTCAGAAAATTTGAGAGTGCCGGTGTAATAGAATCAAGATCCCTGGGGATGAAGGGGACACATATAAGGATTTTGAATGATAAGCTGCTGGAAGAACTGAAAAAAGTACGGTAGAATCATCATTAAGGATTAGTGGAATGCTATTTGGGGACATGGGGACGTTTCTCCTGTCCCGCTTTCAGCGGGACAGGAGAAACGTCCCCATGTCCCCTTCCCCGTGTCCCCGTCGCATTCTTCTTTTTTTGCGAAATTTTTTAGCGGAGGATGAAAGGAATTTGCTTTTTTTTCGATAATATATATGGAAGTTAAAATTATGTAAATAATATATTTTTATTCCTTGAAAACGGAGGAAATGTTGAATTTATGTCGAAATACTAACTGATATAGGTATTTCTGGCAATTAAAATTCTATTATGGAGTTTTATGGAGGTTCCTGTTATGATTGATAAGATAAGCAATAAGACCTTAATGCTTGAAAAGGCTCTTGATGCGGCCTGGATGAGAAATGAAGCAATTTCAAACAACATTGCGAATGTTAATACTCCCGGATTCAAAAAATCCTATGTAAGATTCGAGGAGTATATGGCTGACGCTCAGGAAAAGTTCCAGATATCCGGCGCCAAGAAAGATCCGAGATTTTTGCCGATAGGCAAGGATAGAGTTATATCGGCCAATCCTGAAATTGTACGGGAGAACTCCACTTCTATGAGAAGAGACGGAAATAACGTTGATATAGATGTGGAGATGGCGGAGCTTGCTAAGAATACAATTAAATATAATGCTTTAATAGCTCAGTTGTCAAAGGAATTCGCTAAAATAAAATTTGCGATTAACGGGAGGTAATTACAATGGCATTTTTGAATTCAATCAATATTAGTGCTTCCGGATTAACTGCAGAAAAGCTGAGAATGGATGTAATATCAAGAAATATTGCAAATGTGAATACTACAAGGACCGCGGAAGGAACTCCTTACAGAAGGCAGGTTGTGGTTTTCCGGGAAGGGGAAGGCAGTACGCCCTTCAGTGAATACCTGAGTGATGCCAGCAGGAGGCTTATTGGTGCCGGTGTAAAGGTTACCGGTATTAAAGAAGATAAGACTCCCTTCAAGTCGGTTTATGATCCGGGCCATCCGGATGCTGATGAAAACGGCTATGTAAAGATGCCAAACGTGGATATAATGACAGAAATGGTAAATATGATATCTGCAAGCAGGGCATATGAAGCCAATGTAACAGCAATTAACTCCACAAAGAGTATGGCACTAAAGGCACTGGAAATTGGAAGAAGATAAAAATGTTAGCCATTTTAGGGAAGGAATGATATTATTATGAAAATTAATTTTCCTGTCGGACAGTTTGGCATTGATTCAAATTTGAATAATAATGCCGCATCCAGGAAGGAAGCATTATCTTTTACCGATTTTTTGAATAATGCAATAAAGGATGCAGACAAGCTGCAGACAGAATCGGAACAATTGAATCAGGCTTTTGCAATGGGCTTGAATGATAATCTGCATCAGATTGTGATAGCTTCGGAAAAGGCGGATATTGCTTTACAATTCACCGTTCAAATACGGAATAAGGTTTTGGAAGCATACCAGGAAATAATGAGGATGCCTGTATAAAAATTTTTGCGGTTTCATGAGGTGATGGAATGGGTGAATTTTTTAATAATTTAAGGAACAATACCGTAGAATTCTGGAACGGATTGAAAAAAGGACAAAAAGTGAGGATAATAATTGCCGGATTATTGTCTTTCGTTTTAATTGTCAGTTTTATAACATATATGAGCCGGCCTCAGATGGGGATACTTTATTCGGATCTTAGCCAGGGTGATGCAGGAACAATTATTGCAAGACTGAAAGAAATGAATGTGAATACAAGAATTGAAGGCACTACAATTTACGTTCCGGTTAAGAGGATAGATGAGCTGAGGGCTCAATTGGCTGTTGAGGGAATCTTTGGTGATGATATATTGTATCCTGAGGAACTGCAGGCCACTTTTTATGAGACAAGCCAGGACAAGAACCAAAGATATCTTATAGCCAAGCAAAACAAGCTTAAAAAGGGTCTGAGCGCTATAGAAGGTGTAGAGTATGCGGATGTGAATCTGTATATACCGGAGGATCAGACTTTTATAATTGATCAAAACAGCAGTGAAGCAACTGCATCCCTTATAATCAAAATGAAGCCAGGATATCCGGCTCTTGACAGAAATCAGGTAAACGGTATCGTTCAGTATATTGCAAGGAGCGTTAAAGGTTTAAAACCTGAAAATATCTCAATAATCGATGAAAACGGAAGGTCCCTTGTGCCTGATACAGGAACACCTAATTCAATTATTTCATCCCAGATGGAAATGCAGGAAGCCGTGCAGGACAAAATTGAAAAAAGCATTACAAAATTCCTGGAAGCTCCCTTCGGAATAAACAATGTCAAGGTAAAAGCAGCAGTAAAGCTGAATTACGACAGTGTTACACAGAACATAACAACCTATGAAGCTCCTAATACGGAACAAAACGAAGGCATCGTCAGAAATATGCAGGATATAAGAAAAGAATGGGTTGACGCAGGTCAGGGAGGCGTACCGGGCACCGATTCAAATACCGACATAAACCAATACGCAGAGGTGGATTCATCCAAAGCACAGTACAATGAAGCAAGTACAATTGTAAACTATGAAATAAATGAAATAAAAGAACAGATTATAAAAGAAATGGGAAGTATCGAGTCCTTATCAGTATCGGTGCTTATAAATACATTGGATTCTGAAGGGAATCCGAAGCAAATCCCGCAAGAATTGCAGGATAGGGTCGGAGCATTAGTAAAATACGCTTTGCAAGGTTTTAATTATACGGCATCCACAGAAGAAAATGAGGGTATAGAAGTAGTTTTTGCGCCCTTTGATATGGAATTAGCCAATAAAATTAAAGCTGATCAGGAAGCAGAGAGGAAAGCAGTTTTCTGGGAACGTATCATTATGATCGGAACAGGTGTTGCCGCATTGCTTGTCTTTGGAGGAGTGATATTTATAATGTTAAGAAAACGGACCGGAGCCTATGGTGCCGGATCAGGATATGCTGTGGACAGCACCGGAAGGGCAATGAGTGAGGCTGCATTATCAGGTGAACCTATTGCTGAAATTGATATTGAGGATAAAAATGAAGTTAAGAAAAAGATAGAAAAGTTTGTGGGGCTTAAGCCTGAGACTGTCGCACAACTGTTAAAAACCTGGGTTAATGAGGAGTAGGAGGTTATGTAATGTCAAGAGGATTAAAAGGAACTTTTAACGGCAGGCAGAAAGCGGCAGTTCTTCTGATAACACTCGGACCTGAAAAGTCTGCAGCTATATTCAAGCATTTAAAAGAAGAAGATATTGAACAGCTTACCTTGGAAATTGCCAATATGAGAACAGTAACTCCCGAGGAGAAGGAAGAGGTACTGAATGAGTTCTATCAGATATGTATTGCCCAGGAGTATATTTCCGAGGGTGGTATTTCTTATGCCAAGGATATACTTGAAAGAGCCCTTGGGGGACAAAAGGCATTGGACGTAATAAACAGGCTTACTGCCTCACTTCAAGTAAGACCCTTTGACTTTGTCAGAAAAGCCGATCCGGCTCAGATTCTTAACTTCATACAAGGAGAACACCCGCAGACAATTGCACTAATATTGGCATATCTGAAGCCTCAGCAGGCGGCTGCCATAATTTCATCCTTACCGCAGGACAAGCAGGCTGATGTTGCCCGCAGAGTGGCAATTATGGACAGGACATCCCCTGAAGTAATAAAAGAGATTGAAAGAGTTCTTGAGAGGAAGCTTTCATCTATGGTTACACAGGATTACACAATCGCGGGAGGTTTGGCTGCGGTTGTAGATATACTGAATTCAGTTGACCGCGGTACTGAGAAATTCATAATGGAGACCCTGGAAGTACAGGATATTGATCTTGCTGAGCAAATCAGGAAGAGAATGTTCGTATTTGACGATATTGTAACTCTTGACAACAGATCCATACAGAGGGTTACAAGGGAGGTTGAAAATTCAGATTGGGCATTGGCTCTTAAGAATGCAGGAGATGAAGTTAAAAAAGCAATTTTCAGTAATATGTCAAAACGTCTTGCCGAGATGATAACAGAAGATATGGAATACATGGGCCCTGTAAGACTAAGAGATGTTGAAGAAGCACAGCAGAAGATAGTGAATATTATCAGGAAGCTGGAGGATGCCGGCGAGATTGTTATATCTAGGGGCGGAGGAGATGAAATAATTGTCTAAGGTTTACAAATCAAGAAATATAACTATAGGATTTCCTAAACATTTAGTTCATGTCTTCAGGAAAGAAACAATTAAAGAGGAAGAGTGCAAAACAATAAACACCGATGATAACAATACTGAGGATGAAGAAGAATATGCCAATTCAATAGTTGAAGATGCCAAGCAAATGTATTTGAAGATAATAGAAGAAGCAAATTCGGAAGCCCGCAGAATAATGGAAGCAGCTGAAGAGGAAGCTCGGAGCCTCTTATCTAATTCAAGGGAAGAGGGGTACAATGAAGGTTATGAATCCGGATATCTTGAAGGAAAAAACGAAGCACAGTCGATAATTGATGAAGCTTCAGAAATAAAAGAATTCCTTGACAGAAGAAGAGAGAGCCTTTACAAAGAGGCGGAAGAACAGATAGTGGATCTTGTTCTGAGTATCTCAAAGAAAGTATTAGGCCAGGAATTATCACAGAATAAAGAAACGCTTCTGTCCCTGGTTAATCAAGCGCTGCAAAAATGCACATTTAAAAACAAGCTTGTCTTGAAAATATCACCTTCTGATTTTGAATTCGTTAAAGAAAACAAATATCGGATATGCAAGATGGTAGAGGGCATATCCGATATTGATATAGTTTCCGATTTATCACTTCCGAAAGGAAGCTGCATTGTTGAAACACCTTCCGGTGAGATTAATTCAAGTATTGAAGTTCAATTTAATGAAATAAAAAAAATATTTACATATTTGTTGAGAAATGAGTGATCAGCAATGATGGGCATTGACATGGAAAAGTATAATAAGGCTTTGTTAAGCAACGAACTTATAAAGTACACGGGGCGGGTTTCCCAGGTTATCGGTTTGACCATCGAATCTCACGGGCCCGCAGTCAACCTTGGGGAGATTTGCAACATATACCCTTTGAAGGGAAACACCCCAATAAAAGCGGAGGTTGTCGGTTTTAAGGAAAGCATAGTGTGCCTGATGCCTTTGGGCAGCATGAAAGGCGTAGGCCCCGGAAGCAAAATTGAAGCTACGGGAGAAAGCCTCTCGGTGGGAGTATCCAATGATATGCTCGGCAGAGTAATTGATGGGTTGGGAAGAGTAATCGACGGAAAGGGCACTATTAACAACTGCACTATGTATCCTGTAGAAAACTCCCCTCCTAATCCTCTTTCAAGAAAAAGAATTACTGAGATATTACCTGTAGGAGTGAGAGCTATTGACGGGCCGCTTACATTGGGAAAAGGGCAGAGAATCGGGATTTTTTCAGGCAGCGGAGTCGGCAAGAGTACATTAATGGGAATGGTAGCCAGGAATACAAAGGCGGATATAAATGTTATAGGCCTTATAGGAGAACGAGGCAGGGAAGTCAGGGAATTCATTGAAAACGACCTTAAAGAGGATGGGCTGTCACGTTCTGTAGTGGTTGTTGCAACATCAGACCAGCCTGCACTAATAAGGCTGAAAGCTGCACAGCTGGCTACTTCCGTAGCTGAGTATTTCAGAGATCAGGGCAAGGATGTGATGTTAATGATGGATTCATTAACACGTTTTGCCATGGCTCAAAGAGAAGTGGGGCTTGCAATAGGTGAACCGCCTGTTACAAGAGGCTACACTCCTTCGGTGTTCTCCGTGATGCCGAGACTGCTGGAAAGATCCGGAACATCGGATAAAGGCAGCATTACCGGACTGTATACGGTTCTTGTTGACGGAGATGACATGAACGAACCAATTACCGATACAGTAAGAAGCATATTGGATGGGCATATAGTTCTGTCAAGAAGCCTGGCAAATAAAAATCACTACCCAGCAATCGAGGTACTGGCAAGTGTCAGCAGGGTAATGCCCAATATTGTTGATGATGAGCATAAGGAAAATGCAAATGAATTCAAGAACATCATGTCGGTATATAAAGACGCGGAAGACCTGATAAACATAGGTGCATATGTAAAAGGAAGCAGCAGCAGTATAGACAGGTCAATAGAAAAAATAGGAGCAATTGAAAGATTCCTCAAGCAAGGCGTTGATGAAAAGACAGAAATGGAAGAGATTTTGAACGAAATGAGAATTATAGTGTCGTAGGAGAAGCGTATGGCTGTATATAAGTTCAGACTGCAAAAGCTTTTGGATTACAAAACAAAAGTCGAAGAAGAGAAAAAAAACAAGCTGGGCTCCGCTGTAAAGAGGCTTGAAAAAGAAAAGCACAAGATGGCGGAGTTGAAAAAGGAATTCAGTGATATGCAAAGCTTGTTTCAGGAGAAAACTTCTCAAGGAATGGCAGTAAATGAGCTAAAGATATTGGCTAATTATATCGATTATTATAAGAGGGGAATAAAAGCACAAAAAGTCAGGATTAAAATGGCTGAGGATTATCTTTCTGCCTGCAGGGAAGAGCTTATAGCAGCGACCCGGGAAAAAAGGATGATAGAAAAGCTTAAAGAAATGGATTACAGCAAGTATTTATATGAAGAACAAAAAAAGGAAGAAAAGCTGGTAGACGACCTGGTTTCATTTAAAGAAAGCAACAAATCTTAGGAGGAAAGGCTAATGAATCAACCATCAAACACCAATGAAAAAAAACCCGCAGCAGAAAAAAGTAAAAAGGCTGATTCAAAGCGCGGTAAAACTAGAGAAAAGAAGGCAAATACACTGCTTCTACTGATTATAGTAATATTTTTGTCCGCCATAGTGGCTTTTGGAGCTATATTCATGTTTAATTTTGCAGGGCTCAGGGCGGAAACTTCTGTGTGGATAAGCAATCTGCCGGTTGTAGGCAAACTGTTGCAGCCGGTGTTACAAAAAAAGAATCCTGAGCAGATTGAAAGAGAGGTAATTGAAAGGGAAAAGTCAAACATTGCGATACAGCAGAAAGAATTGAATAATCTGGAGAAAGAGCTTTTAAGCCGCGAAAAGGAAATCGAAAAAAAAGAAAAAGAATTAGCGGATAAGGAATTGGAAATAAGCAAATTACATGAGCAATTGAGCGAAAAGCTCCGGAGCATTCAAGAGCAGGTACAGTACCTGGAAAAAGTAGATAACCAAAAAGCCATGCAGATAATATTGAATATGAATGACAAGGCTTCTGCAGTACAGATTCTCAGAAACATGAAAAAAGAAAAAGCTGCCTCTATTCTTGCGCAGATGGATCCGCTGCAGGCAGCACAGATTCTTGAGGATCTTGCAGATTGAAAGGAGGTGAGATAGTGACGTTCAGCATTGGACCAATGCCCGCATTTAATGTCAGCAAACCGGATAACAGCAGCAATGCAGCATTTTTCCAAGGCCGGCCTGAAAATGAGTTCAGCAGCTTCAGAGAGATTTTTAGGAATACATTAAAATCAGGAGACAGATATGATACCAAAACAGCAGCAGAAGAAGATACAAAAATGGAACTTGCCGGCAGGGCGGAAATAAGACATAAGAAAAGCAGCAACAGGGATCCGGAACCTGTAAATGTGGGGGATGAAAATCCGGCAGCAGAAAAAGAAGTAAGATTCAAGGATGTGATTGCCAATGATGTAATTGCCGAGGGTGCAAATGTTGAAAAGGCAGTTGCTGATGATGAAGCTGTTAAGGAAGCAATTGTCAAGGAACTGCTGATGAAGCTTGAAAAATTGAATAAAATGAAGGATGGAGAAAACACAGACGCAGAAAAGCAGGCACTTCTTGAAGGTATTAAAGAACTGCTGCAGGAACTGGCGGAAATCCGAACCGAAATTTCCGGAGAGGAAGCTGCAGGTATCTGTGAAATGGTGTCAGAGCTTGAGAATGTTCCTTCAAAGTTACGGGATGTAATAATAGCAATATTTGAAAAGCCTGCCGGAACGAAAGCTGCAGTATCGGCTGAGGTACAAAATGACATCATTCCGACAGAAGAATTAAATTCAGAAAAAAATCCGGTTAAAGTACCTACGCCAGAAAAAGCGGATGCAAAGGATAACCTTGGGGATGAGAGCAGCAAGATGCCGGCCCCTGATGAAAGCCAAAAGAATGATGTAAAAACAGTGTCCTCAAGCAAACCTTCAGTTCCGGAACAAAAAGGCGACAAGGCGGAGACAGACGCAAAGGAAGAAAACATAAAAGCAGCTATGGATGATAAGGTTGAGAAGGTGTCTGTAGAAGAAAATCCGGAGAAGGTTCAGGAAACGGGTAAAAACAATAACCGCAAGGACGCTGCAAAAGAAACCCATGATACGATTAATACAACCCATAATAAGTTGGATATGGAGGGAACTGCTGTCAGGCAGGAACAAAATATTATTTTCAGCAAAGCCGAGACAGTTCAGAATCAGGCTGAAATGCCAAAGGCACAACCGGTAAGCAAGGTTGAGATTATCAACCAAATAGTAAAAAAGGCGGAAGTAATACTTACCGGTACACAGTCAGAGATGAAAATGCAGCTGGAACCTGAAAATCTTGGAAAGCTTACATTAAGAATTGCTGTGGAAAGAGGCGTGATTACAGCAAAGTTTACAGCGGAAAGCTACGAGGTTAAGCAAGTAATTGAGTCGAACTTTAATGAGCTTAGGGACATGCTTCAGGATAAGGGACTGGACATACAGAACTTAAGTGTTTCTGTCGGCCATGAAAGCAAGGAATTTAACTTCAGTAAGAATTATGAGACATGGAGGGACAAGCTTAAGTCAGGGGCCCAAAATATGAGGCATGACACGTATGGCGGATATCAGGATGAAATCGGAACAACAGCGGCAATCAACCCATACAGTATCCACACAGGGAGATTTGATCAAAGAGCATAGGAGGTGAAAAAATGCCGGTAAGCGGTATAAACGGCCAGTACACTGCATATGAACCGAACAAACCGAAGGAATACAACAGTAACCTTGACAAGGATGCGTTTCTGAAAATACTGGTAACACAGCTAAGATACCAGAACCCCCTTGAACCAACCAAGGATAATGAGTTCATAGGACAGATGGCACAGTTCAGCTCATTGGAGCAATCACAGAATTCCAACAAGGCAATAAGGATGAATTCAGCCAACAATATGGTTAACAAGCTGATTAAGGCTAACTACAGAGCTGAAGATTCCACAGAGACAAAAGAGTTGATAGGCCTGGTGGAAAAGGTTATGTTAAAGGACAACGAAATATATCTTACAATGGACGTGCTGGGTACGAAATACGATGTCAAGTTTGACGATGTCAGGGAAGTTACTGAGCTTGAGAATTCTGTAGAGCAGATATACCTTATGAATCAGACCATGAGAAGTACCACAGCCTTCAATCTGATAGGAAAGAATGTCAAGGGCACATATGAAGAGACTGAAAAAGTAAACGGTGTTGAGAGAATCAAGACAGTGGAAATTGAAGGAACTGTTGAGAAGGTACGAAAGGAAGGAACATCAATATACCTGACAGTAAACGGAAAAGAGATATATTTGGAGGATATTACAGAAGTAAACTAAGCCTTGGAAGAGGTGATACGAATGAGTGTAATTTATAACAACAAACCGATAATTCCCATTGGGAAACCTATACAGCCGACAAAACCTTCAGATGGCAGACAATCTGATAAGAGCATTAGCTTCGACGCTGTATTGCAGCAGGAGTTATCGAGACAATCGGAAGTGAAATTCTCGAAGCATGCGGCAGAAAGACTGCAGATGAGGAACATACATCTTACAAAAGATGATTTGAACAAACTGAACGAAGCAGTGAACAAAGCGGCTGAGAAGGGTGTAAAGGAAACACTGATAATAATGGGCAATTCAGCTTTCATAGCAAATGTAAAGAATAAAATGATAATCACAGCTGCTACGGAAGACAATCTGAAGAACAACGTGTTCACAAATATCGACGGTGCAGTAATAATATAAGCCGGACCTTTTTAAGGAGGCTTAGCCTTTCGGAATGACAGAAGAAAGGCGTACTAATAATTAAGGAGGTCATTTATTATGATGAGATCCATGTTTTCCGGCGTATCGGGACTCAGGGCACACCAGCTCAAGATGGATACGATCGGCAACAACATAGCAAATGTAAATACAGTCGGATACAAATCACAGAGGGCAACCTTCCAGGAGGTTTTCAACCAGACATTAAGAGGGGCAGGCTCCCCGCAAGCAGGCAAGGGAGGCACAAATCCGCAGCAGGTAGGCCTTGGAATATCACTTTCCTCAATTGACACCTTTCATGTAAGAGGTGCGGTGCAGAGGACGGATAACCTGACAGACCTGGCAATAAACGGAGACGGATTTTTTATACTTTCAAATTCGGAAGACGGATTGAGCAGATCCTATACAAGAGCCGGAAACTTCTCACTGGATGACGACGGCAATCTGGTTTCTGCCAATGGATTTAAAGTATTAGGGTATATGGTAGACCCGGATACAAATGTTTTGAGGAGCCAGTTGGAAGGGGTAAAGATATCAAAGTCCGAGATGGTAGCAGCAAAGGAAACTACATATGCAACCTTTGAGGGTAATCTTGACAATCAGATTGCAGTCGCACCAGGAGCAGATGCGGATTACGTTTTCACAGCGGGTGGAGATGAGAATACCCCAGATACCTTGACAATTCCAGCAGATACAAAATACTGGGAGACAACCTCGACAGTATACGATACACTTGGAGGGAAACATACACTTAAATTTACATTTATCAGAGGCATGGAAGCAGATGGTGCAGTAGGCGGAGGCCCTTCGCAATGGCAGGTATTTATCAAGGATCAGGACTTAGGCAAATACTATAATGAGAGTGGTGGATTTGCTGCTTCAGACACTTTAGAGACTATTACTCATGGACTTACCTTTAAGCCTGATGGAACGTTAGATACCACAAGCACTAATGGAATTGTTGAGCTTACAGTTCCAGGTAAGAATGGCTCAGGTGATATTGAAGATTTGAAAATAGACTTTACAAAACTAACCCAGTTTGCCAATGAATCCAATGCAGCGATGACAGGTTCTGATGGATACCCCCAAGGTTCCTTAGACACTTTCAGCATAGGGCCTACTGGGGAGATCAACGGTATATTCACAAACGGCATGAGCAAGATAATCGGGCAGATAGCACTGGCAGCATTCAAGAACCCGGCAGGCCTTGAGAAGACAGCGGAGAACATGTTCCAAGTAACACCCAACTCAGGGGATCCGATTATTGGGCTTCCCGGCTTCAGCGGACTTGGATCACTTAACTCGGGCACCTTGGAAATGTCGAATGTAGATATATCCAACGAATTTGCCGAGATGATCAGCACTCAAAGAGGCTTCCAGGCTAATTCAAGAATAATAACAACCTCGGATGAAATGCTGCAGGAACTTGTTAACTTGAAGAGATAATGTTTATGCAAATCCCTGGGCCTAGTGCCCGGGGATTTGTAAAATGATGAAAGGAGGCAGTTTTATGATAAAGGTTACAAGACTCAACGGAATTGTATATTATCTGAATTGCGAACACATTGAAACTTTAGAAAACACTCCTGATACTGTTATTACTTTAAGAGATGGTAAAAAATTGTTGGTTTCTGAAAGTCCGGAGGAAATTATTGAAAAAATTATCGAATATAAAAAGAGGATTTTTGACCTTTCATCGCTAATTATTAAAGATAACTTCTAAAGTGAGGTGCAAATAATTGGATTTAGCTTCAGTATTTGGTCTGGTAGGCGGAATAGCTGTTATTCTTATAACCATACTCATCAGCGGTGATCTGATTGGATATGTGGATATACCTTCAATAATCTGTACTTTTGGCGGAACAATTGCTATGACATTTATGGCATTTCCGATTAAGAAGCTTAAAGAAGGTATTGCCGCTTTAAAGTATGTATTTGTATATGCGGAGACAGACGCTGAGTATATAATAAAATCAATAATTGACCTTGCAAATACTGCGCGAAAGGAAGGACTGCTTGCTTTGGAGGAGGCTGCACAGCAGCTTAAAGATGACTTTCTGCAGAAGGGGATACTGCTGATTGTAGACGGTACCGACCCTGAACTTGTAAGAAACATTCTTGAAACAGAGCTGTCTTTTATTGAAGAAAGACATAAGAGCAATCAAGGTGTATATGAGTTTATGGCTGCTATAGGCCCGGGTTTTGGAATGCTGGGAACACTTATCGGCTTGATAAACATGCTTGCAAACCTGTCGGATCCTTCAACAGTTGGTCCCAACATGGCAGTGGCAATTGTAACTACATTATATGGTTCAATTATTGCAAACGTATTCTGTAATCCTGTAATAAGCAAGCTTAAGATACGCAGTTCTCAGGAATCTCTTATGAAAGAGGTAATGCTGGAGGGAATGCTGTCGATACAGGCAGGCGAGAATCCGAGAATAATTGAAGAGAAGCTTAAAGCCTTTATGTCGCCAAAACTTAGGAACATGCTTGATTCAGCAAAGGAACCAAAAGAGGGAGAGGAATAAGAATGGCCAGAAAAAGAGTTCAAGATGAGCCAAGTCCCGGAGCACCTGCGTGGATGTCTACTTACGGAGATATGGTAACCCTTCTTTTGTGTTTTTTTGTATTACTTTTTTCATTTGCAACTCTTGATGTTCAGAAATTTGAAGCTATAAAACAATCTATGAGCGGTTCTCTCGGTGTATTAGACTCAGGAATGACCTTGAGCATGGAACCCCTTGCTAATGCCTTTCCGGCTGATTCTCCTACGGAAGAAGCGGAAGAATTCAAGAAGCTCTATGAGCAAATGAGTGAATATATTAAGGAAAATAATCTGGAAGCGAGTATTACTCTTCGCCTGGATGAACGGGGACTGCTGGTGAGATTTATGGATAATGTTCTTTTCGACTCCGGCAAGGCAGACTTAACTCCCAATGCCAGTGATATTATCAATAAAGTGGCTGAGATAATCAGGCAGAACGACAAAATTATCAGAATTGAAGGACATACCGACAATGTACCGATTAATACCTTCAGATTTCCGTCAAATTGGGAGCTTTCGACTACCAGGGCAGTAAATGTGGTTAAATATCTTATAGAGGAAAATGGGATATATGCGTACAGATTGTCCGCATCCGGTTATTCTGATCAGCATCCCGTTGATGACAATAATACGGCTGAAGGCCGGCAAAAAAACAGAAGAGTCGACATGGTGATACTCAGAGACGATATTAAGGATTTAAATCCATAATTCTTGGGAGGGAGACGGAATGAAACGAAATATTATCCTAATAGCGGCTATTGTGCTTTTACTTTTGGTTATAGTATCAGGTATAATAATATATATGTTTTTTAATAGGCCAAAAGTAGCAGAAGAGGAACCTATAAAAATCGACAAAAAACTCATAATGTTGTCATTGGGTGATTCTTTTGTGAATAATGTAAAAGACAGCAAAAAAATATGCAAATTGACATTTAAACTGGAGGTCGACAAAGAAGTTGCCGAATTGGTTACCTACAGGGAGTCAGAAATCAGAGACAGAATAAATGCACTTATAAGGTCCAAGACTGAAGCAGATCTTGAAGGAAAAGAAGGGCAGGAAAAGCTTCAAAAGGAAATTGTTGAAATTATAAAAAAGATTATTAATTCAAAGAAAATAAAAAATGTGTATTTTGACGAGTTTATAGTGCAGTAGAGAAGGAGGTGGCTTTGTGTCCGAGGTTCTTTCGCAGAATGAAATAGATGCGCTTCTTAGTGCACTGAATTCTGGAGAAATAGATGTTCAAGAGATAAAAGAAGAAAAAGAAGAAAGAAAAGTCAGGGACTATAACTTCAAGATACCGAACAAGTTTGCAAAGGACCACACAAGAACTCTTCAAATCATGCACGAGAATTATTCAAGACTGTTGCAGACATATCTGTCGGGGTATCTTAGGGCATTAGTTCAAATAGAAGTTATTTCGGTTGATCAGCTGACATATAATGAATTCACCAACTCTATGCCAAACCCGTCAGTGCTTGGCATTGTGGAATTTGCCCCACTTACCGGATCAATAATAGTTGAAATGACACCGACGATTTCCTTTGCCATGATTGAGAGGATTCTTGGAGGTGCGGGGCATGCCTTCGAAAGAGTGAGAGGTTTTACCGAAATTGAGCTTAGCCTCCTGGAAAAAATAATCGGACAGATTATCAACTTTTTTAAAGACCCATGGAAAAATGTAATAGAATTGAGGCCAAGACTTAAGAAAATAGAGACAAACCCGCAGTTTGCACAAATTCTGTCACCTAATGAAACAGTAGCGCTTATAACATTAAATACCAAAATCGGAAGTATTGAAGGAATGATTCATATTTGTATTCCGCATCTGGTTATTGAACCGGTAATTCCAAAGCTAAGCACCAAGTTTTGGTTCTCAGGCATTACCAAGGAAATAACAGGCAGTGATTTAAAGATAATCGAAAAGAAAATACAGAGCACTCTGCTTCCCATAAGAGTTGTACTGGGGGACAGCGAGATTACCGTAAGAGACTTCCTGGAGCTTGGAGCGGGTGATGTAATACAGCTTAATACATCAGTAAATGATGACCTGAAAATATATGTAGGCAATTTAAAGAAATTCAGCGGTAAGCCCGGATTGAAGAAGAACAAGGTGTCAGTGAAAATTACGCGAATAGAAAAGAAAGGAGATGATTATGATGAGTGAGATGCTGTCACAGGAAGAGATAGACGCCCTGCTTAAGGGAGATAGCGCAACAGCGCCTCAAGATAATTCATCTTCTCAAGCCGGTCATGATAGTGTTCTTACAACGGAAGAAATAGATGCTCTGGGTGAGATAGGAAATATCAGCATGGGGA
>ENA-UPXM01000296-UPXM01000296.1-activated-sludge-metagenome-genome-assembly--contig:-NODE-296-length-73172-cov-7.343491_pt1 | contig 73172 bp, 55 predicted proteins | sample MGYA00238178_ERZ772708 | MGnify/ENA primary metagenome ERZ772708 (study PRJEB29002, sample SAMN05720212) | activated sludge metagenome | isolation source: anaerobic digester from wastewater...
CGATGATGAATATCTTCAATAGACTTAAACCAGGCCATCTTAGGATCATGAATATGATGGGCTTCGTCATTTATAACCATTAATTCATCAATATCACGAACAATTTCACCTAAATCAATTTTAGAGTCGTTTGTTTTTCCAACAACTTTATTGCCTAAAAAATAATCAGAAGTATCATCATCATTAAAACTAGACTCATTAACCGAGCTCTCATAAACACGATGAATATTTGTTAAGAAAATATTGCCTGATTTTGAAATAGTACCAACTTCATCTTGTAAATGAAGTTTAATTTGAAAATCATCTTGCCAATTTTGACCATTATAGCCATTATCAGGTAGGATAGGGTCTTCATAAAATATTTTTAATCCTTCAAAATCATTTTTAATTCTATCTAAAACTATAATATTTGGAGTTATTAACAAGAAATTTTTTGATAATTCAGAGCCTTCTTCATATAGTTTATGAAAGTATGACCAGGCTAAAAGCAAACTCATTACCTTTGTTTTTCCACTACCAGTCGCCATTTTAATAACAAAACGCAACCAGTCTTCAGGAAACATATTGGGGCTTACTCGGCCTAATTTATCAAACTTAATGAGATCATATTTGCTTTCAACTTTCTCCACATCATAGAGCCAAATAATAGTTTCCACCGCCTCTCTTTGAGCAAAATAATATTGAAAAGAAACACTTTTCCCATCTTTGGCATAAATCGTATGAGGCTCTTTGAACCACCAATTCAAAAGCGATTTTGAAGTTTCGCTAGCTCCTTCATAATTGTCCTTACGCCACTCAGCTACTTTTTCTCTGAGTTCTGGAACAAAAGGGGGCAAAAGCTTTTCATAACCCTTTTCTCTTAAATCTTCTTCAGCTGGAAACCATCTGACCGCTGGATCAATTATTTGAAATTTATCTTTTGGAAAATCTTTATGTAGAGCCATATATCATTTTAACTTAAAGAAGTTTTAATTGACCAAGTTTTTCATCAACGCTTTTATTTACTTCTTCTTGTGATTTAATTAAAAATTTAAGAGGCATATAATCAACAGTCAATCCGTAATATGGTTTATTTTTTACTCTTTCTTTCTCTTCAATAATATTATTCTCTGTCAATGGTTTGAAATAATATCCAGAAACATTTGATTGTTTTTTATTGAACAATTCTGATATTTCTTTTTGACTAATCCATTTATCAGCGCTAGCTAAATATTTAAGAATCGTTTTTTGCTCTAGTGTAAGCTTCATAACATTTTCAATTCTTTCCCAGCGCTCTTTTCCTAAAAGCAACATGGCCTCATTTACTGATAGAGATTTTCCTAGTTTTTCAGAACACTGTCCTAAAATATCTATAATACTTGCCATTATGGAGCGTATATCACCATTATATAAATCATACACCCTAAACACGACATCATCTTCAACTGGTTTTATATAAGAAGCTACGTCATCTGACTTTAAAAGCAACATTCTTTCCTCAAAAGCCTTAACTATCTCCGTTTTGCTTAGCGGATTAATAAATAAAGGCGTTTGATAAAAAATACTTTTTACTCTCTGATGCACACTGATAACATCTTTAAAAAGATTTTTCGGCCCTAAAAACAAAAAATATACATCAGGCGTTTGTAAAATATCCCTGATTTCATTAAAAAATTTAATAGCAAGTTCTTTGCCTCCTTCATTTGATAATACTATATCAAAATTATTAACGTGTACTATGAGCCCAGAATATTTAAGCCCCTTAATTTCATGACTCTTTATAAAATTAATAATATTAATAAAATTTTCTTCTAGCACTGAAGTTGATAGTTGGATTGGAGTAGTTGAAGCTTTTTCTTTTCCTGCTTCTAGGCCAAAGCCGAAAGCCGATATTCCACCAGATAGTGCAATTGTTTGTCCAAAATCGACAATTTGCAAAGCTTTTTTTAATGGTTCTTCGTTTAATAAACCTGGCTCCAATAATCTTATTTCTCGCAAGATAGACCCCATGACCTCTATTAAAAAACTATTTTTATTGAGAATATCAATATTTGCTTCGATCTCTCTTCTAAAAGAAAATAACAATTTTTCCTTAGTATATTTCCATATAAATTTATTCAAATTTGCTAGGCTTGTCTTGCCCACTCCAACATCTCCACAAATTGCCAAACAAACCCTACTATTTGAATTAAATATACTATCTAAAAAATTTTTCTCAGCATCTCGACCAATAAAAGCTTTATCTATTGATATGTCGCCACCCTCAACTAACGGCAAAGTATCATATGGATTCTTCTTTAAACCAAATTGTTGCCAATTTATACCATTCATATTTATAAATTTATAAACATATAGACGAACAGCACATTTACTATATGTAATTTTTTATACTAATATTAAAATAATAATATCATTATTTGAGACATATACTTTAAAAATGATTTTGCTATATGCCTACTTATCCACAACATTCGTTATATATTAATTTCGATCACCTTAGTTGTATCATTTCCGAAAATATCTATAACTTTTATAGCTATTTTCATTTTTCCCTTAGGCGCATCTTTATAAGCAGAAGTTAATTCAAGCGAGCGGTCTTTTTTGGTTCTAAACGACTGCCATTCATTTTCAAAAATATAATTGCCAGTCCACTCCTCCTTTTCCTCACCAGTCTCCTCATCAATCACTCTAATAATTTCTTTTTTACTTTCGAAATCAAAATCAACTGACCAATAATCAATCCAATCAGTCCATTTTTTAGTTAAAATTTCTCTTTCAATTATATCAGTATTTTTGTCTTTAGAAATTTTTATAACCTGTCCATTTTCAATAATTATTTTATTACCTCCGGATTGTAATTTTTCTTCAATCTCGCCAGTATTATCTTGGTTATAAAAAACACTAAAATCCGTTAATTCAATTGCTATTTCTTTAATATTTCCACGTCCCCTGATTATTGGCTTCACTTCGATATAAGCAACATCATAAAATTTAACCTGACCCTTTTCTATTGCTTTTTTATCAAATACTTCACGAGGAATCACTTTAAATTGGATATCAATGCCTATTTTTTTTGATGCTTCAAAATCAATACCCATTTCATAATCAAATCCTAAAACATCAACTTTTGTTATTCTTTTTTCTTGACACTCACTAACTATTTTTTCTATTAATCCATTAGTAACCGGGGTGTCAATTGAACCAACCGCAATTAATCTATCTCTTTTTTTGCCAACAAACGAATTAAAGGAATCAATGGGCTCGGCTTTATAGGCAGAGAGAATTAATTTAACAAATTCTTTTTCTTTGTTTTCACGTTGAATTCTTTTTTCTTCTTCTCGTAAATTTTCATTTACATCTAAGAATTTTTCTCTTTCGTATCTTCCAATATTAAGAATCTCAAAAGCTCTAAAGTCTTTTCCTTCCTTTTTTAATTCTCTTTGCACGCCGATCATCCTTTTGCGAGTAGTATGAATTGAAAATCTGCCCAAATCAGTTCCGATCCATTTTCTATTTAACTTTTCAGCTACTGCCAATGTTGTGCCAGATCCGCAAAAGAAATCGGCGACTAAGTCGTTCTCGCTTGAAGAGGCTTTAATAATTCTTTCTAACAACTTGTCTGGTTTTTGAGTAGGATATTCTTTTGAAACTGATGAAGATATGTCATCCCAAACATCCTTACAGCGCACGCCACTTTCATTTATATACTGTTTACGACTAGGAACCTTGCCTTTTTCCACAATAAGAATTCCTTCACTTATCCACCTTTCAGCCGTTTCTCTGGGCATGCGGTAACCATTTGAAGGTAACTTTTCACCCAAACCAAAGTTATAAACATATCCGCCCCCTCCAGGGTTATCAACTGGGACTAACCGATATTTTCCATTTCCATCTTCATATCTATAGAGTTTATTACTTGCTTCTCCGTAAGCTTGGAATACATCATTCCAAATATAAGAATCGGATTTTGAATATAAAAATATTGTATCGTGTGATTTTATATATTTTTTATTTTTTGCCGATGTATCACCAACTGCGCTTTGCCATATTATCTCATTACGGAAACCAATAGAACCGAAAACCTCATCCAAAACTAACTTCATATAACTACTTAATCGATAATCGCAATGCACATAAATACTACCATCTTCGGCCAAGAGACTATGTATTAATTTTATCCTCTCGTAAATCATGGCTACAAAACTATCCGTTCCCTTTCCCCATGTATCACGAAAAGCAATTTCTTCAATCACTGATGGTTTTTTTGTAAAAGAGTTTTCGCCAATTTCAATATTCATACTAAAATCAGCCCCGACATCAAAAGGTGGATCAATATAAACCAATTTTAAACCACCTTCAGCTTCAATTTGTTTCCTGAGCGGTCCGTTTTTAAGACTAGATAAAATTAATTTATTATCACCCCAAATAAGTTTATTTGACCAACCCTTAATTTGTCTGCCTGAAGTGTCAAAAAGCGTAGCTTGAGCAGTAATTTTATCCTCACTTCTGGGTTCGTCAATATGTTCAATAGCTTGAAACGGTAGCACCATATTTTCAACTTCATCAGTCTTTCCATTCCATAAAAGCTCAACCTCTCGGTCTGTATCAAAAAGCAAAAAACGGTATTTATCCGGCAATGGCTTTCCGGCCTCTAAATACTTAATAATATCACGTTTTTCACTATCAGTTAGGTTTATTTTGTTTCCCATATAAATAAATTGACGTCACCTTGTTTATAGATTCAAAATATCACAATTTTTGCCAAAAAACAAGCGAAAAATATCAATATTTTAGAGCATTTTGACTAATCTAGGCTCAAGTTATAAAATAAGCTAACTATGACTAGTGAAACCAAACAACTGAAAAACGAGTTAGATACCCTAGTAATGGAGTTTCGTAAAGCCTATTTTAAGGTCATTTTTTCTCGTAAAAAAATTAAAATCACCGATAAATTATCAATGTCAGCAGAAATTCCGAATCTTTTCATGGTAATTAAGCAATATTTAAACACCATTGAATCGGCTAAAGCCCTCAGCGGCTTTATGACCGCCTTAAGTAAAGAGGTTAAAGAAAATGATAAAGAAGGCTCCTTGGCCGATATTGATTTAAAAAAAATTAAAAATAACCCAACCAAATCATATAATTGGATGTATTATAGTCTATTTAAAGAAATGATTACGGGCGCCAGTCTCTATGCCCCAGCTTATCAAAAATCACTCAAGGCCGGCAGTATAGCGCCAATAAGAAAGGCTATAATAGACAACAACCTTCAGGGGCAACTCGAAGAAATAAAAGGAATGGAAAAAGAAATTAAAGAAGCTAAAGCGGATATATTTCTAAAGCCAAAGTTTTATAAGAAATTCTTCCTGGATTTTCATAAAACTGTTATAGCCTGGCTCGAGGCTTTAGAAATGGCTAATGAATTTTCTGATACCGATAGTAAATTATACAAAGAGCCATTAGCCGAAGCCTGGGAAAATATTGAAATTCGTTTTAAGAATAATCATGATATTACTTTAAAGATAGACGGCGATGAAAAAGATTCTAGTTATGAAGAACTAGGTTTTGCGGATACTCGTCAAAACTCTAAACAAAACTCTTCTTATGTTAAAAGCTGGAGCACTTTAATTCTCTTCTCTACCCAAAACGGCCGCATTAAGATGAATATGTTTGCAGGCAGTAAAGCTAAGAAAGACTTATTTAAGAAAAATAAGCAAGACTTATCTAAAAGATTAAAAGCCTATTTCGGTCTTAAAGACGATCCAATAGTCTATAACGAAAAGAATGAAGAATATCAGATAAAAATTAAACTGGTTTCGCCTCCTGAATTCAGGGATACCTGGTCAGACCGCCATATCTCTGAATCAGACACTAAAAAACTACCGCCCAAAGAATACCTGTCCAACTACTAAAGAATTTTCCTAGCTATTTCCCTGTTAATTTAATCCTCTAACTTATCTAAAGTTAGGGGATTTTTTTATTACCTGCGAAATTTCGTCCATATAGGTTAGGAGGCAAAGCAAAGGTCGAGCTCCTCATTAATTCCTAATCTAAACTATGTGCCAAAAGTTAAGTTATTAGCCTATTTGTTTTTTCTTTTTTCGGCGGCATCCCCTTGGGGGAGCCGAAAAAAGAAAACAAAGGCTAGAAGAAACATTACGCTTCTTAACTTGACTATAAGCACACTCAACAAGATTCAATGATATGAACGACAATGAAAGATTAGAACAGGGACGATTAAAGTATTTAGAATACCTTAAAAAAGTCAAAGAAAAACGAGCTAAAGGGACGTATAAAACAAAAATAATCATCTCCGGATCATTTATTGAAGAATATATCTATCAAAATGAAATTGTCTTAGGCAAGAAGGCGGTCCGAAAGAAAAAGCGAAAGAATAAACCTCGTGAAGAACAAACGGAAATGCGCAGCGGTGCCTTAAGAAGAACTCGAATGACAATTATGCGGTTAGTTAATAGCAATCCCGATTTTATTACTTTTCTCACCCTGACTTTTGATGAAAATAAATTTGAAAATAAAAAAGATATTACGGAATTTGAGAAATGTAATTATTGGTTTATGACTTTCATCCAAAGATTAAAATACAACTTCCCCGGTATTAAATATCTGGCCGTTCCTGAATTTCAAGGCGATTATTATTTCCGCACCAATATCAAAAAAGAGTTTGGCGGCGCTATCCACTATCACCTGCTCTTAAATCAAGAAATAGACACGAAGAGAATTGAAATAATTTGGCGGCACGGTTTCATTAAGATCAATAAGATAAAATCAATCAATAATGTCGGCTTATATGTTTCTAAATATTTAAGCAAAGAATCTTTTAACCGCAAATACTTTGGCAAGAAAAAATTCTTTTATTCTCGCAACTTAAACAGGCCGCAAGAATTCAAAGGCAAAGATAGTGAAACGATAATGGCTAATTATTCCCCACCACCGGAAAAAGTTTATGAAAAGGAATTTGACAATAAATATCGAGGTGAAGTTATGGTAAATATTTATCAACTTAAATAATATGGCAGACTTAGAAAAAATTAATTTTGGTTCCGCTGGTTATAAAGAATGGTTAATCGGAAAAATAAACGGTATAAAAAAGGCTCTAGAGGCCGGAGAAAATTTTGAACATTCTACCGACCAAGAAATGCTTAAGCGGAAATTGGCCTCCTATGAAAAAGCCCTTAAAGAGGCTGAGTAAATTTATATGGTTAGCAAGCCAATGCTTCAAAAACTTAAGATAATTATCAAGAATGAATACGGACGAGATCTATCAGATAGCGAAGTATTTGAAATTGGCAACGGTTTAGTAAGATATTTTAAGGTTCTAAAAAAATTGAATTTATCCAAACAATTTGCTAATATGAAGAAGCACACTAATTAAATACAATAGCCAGGAGCTTTTTTATACTTGTCCCCTAAAAGGGGGCGGTTCTGACTGGCAAGTATTGCTTTTGGCGATATTTAGTTAGTGTGCACAGAGCCGCTCCCTTTTAGTTATCCAAAAGTATGAAAAACACCGATAAAAAATGCATTTTATATTGCCGGGTTTCTTCCAAAGAACAAGAAGAAAGAGGTTATTCTTTAGAGGCTCAGGAGAAACTACTTAAAGATTACGCCAAGCGTAATGATTTTAGTATTGTTAAAATCTATAAGATTTCCGAATCCGCCAGCGGCAAGCTGATCAGGAAGACTTTTTCGGAAATGTTAGTTTATACTAAAAAGAATAAACTTAATCTTATTCTAGTCGAAAAAATAGACCGCTTAACTCGTAATTTAAGAGATGCGGCCATAATTAGTGATTGGATAAATGAAAGCGAAAATAATCAAATCCATTTCGTTAAGGAAAATTTTATCGTTAATCGCAATACAAGAGCCCATGAAAATTTAGTTTGGGATATGAAAGTGGCAATTGCCAGATTTTATACTAATAATTTAAGTGAAGAAGTAAAGAAAGGACAGAAAGCTAAACTTGAATCCGGCTGGATGCCACAGCGCCCTTGTTTAGGTTATAAAACAATTGGCGATAAAGGACATAAAACACAAATTATTGATGAAAAAATCACTCCTCTTATCAAAGAGGCTTTTGAGTTATATGCCAGCGGTAACTATTCTTTAAACTTTTTAACCGAAGTTATGTTTGACGAAGGTTTAAAAACACCATCCGGAAAAATGCTCACCAAAAATACTCTACACAATATGCTAACCAATCCTTTTTATGCTGGGCAAATAGTTTGGAATAAAAAAGTTTATCCTGGAAATCACGAACCGATAGTTTCTCAGGAATTATTTGATAAGGTGCAATTAAAAATTAAACGTAAACTATCGGCTCCGCAATTTAAAAAACATCTCTTTATTTTTAAAGGCAATATGCGTTGCGCCGAATGTGGTGGCATTATTAGCTGGAGCCAAAGAAAAGGCCATATTTACGGAACTTGTAATCATTACCGGTCTTGCTCGCAAAATACTAGAGTTAGAGAACAAGATATAATTGAGCAATTAATGCCCTTTCTTAAAGAAATACAGCCCAAAACTCCAAAATTAATTGATTGGCTGGAACAAGCCCTTAAGGAGGACGAACCGAATAATAACGGCCTTATAGAGGTCAAAAACAAGGCCTTAGAAGAAGGTTTAAAGCGAATCGAGAATAGATTAGATCTGCTTTATAACGACAAGCTGGATAGCAAAATAAGTGAAGATTTTTACCTTAAAAAATACAACGAATTTAACACTGAAAAAATAGATCTTGAGAAAAAACTTCAACAAATTGATTCAGAAAGTAAAACAACAAACTACAATGAAGGTATTAAAATTCACCGCCTGGCTAGTAAAGCGCCGGAGCTAATTATTGACGATGAAACCGACATTGAAAGCAAGCGACTGGCTTTATCAGAATTATTTTCGGACTTTTCATTAGAAGGCGATAAAATAAGGGTAAAATACACTTTATGGGGCGGATTTTTAGCTGAGTGGATACCTAAAGTAAATAGCAGTTTCGGACCAATAAAACTAGGCGAAGATTATGAAAAAACAGGCCTTTTACAACCTGTTAGTTCATCTCTGCTCGGGGACATGGATTCGAACCATGATTGATGGCTCCAAAGGCCACTGTCCTACCATTAGACGATCCCCGAATATTGGATAATATTAATAAATTATATCAATCTAGTCAATAAAGAACAAAAAAGCGCCTTTCTCACCGAACAAGCGCTTTAGAAATTGATTTAAACACGAGCGTATTTGCGGACCGCAAAAAAACTGGCAATCAGGGTAATAATAAAAATAACACCGAATTGCGCTCCGAATATCGGCCAAAAATTATACACAAAATAACTGAGCAAATTAACATTATAACCGGCCAAGAAAACCTCCAAATAGGGTTGAAACAAAGTTAGGAAAGGATAGAAAATTATAATCATGATAAAAACGCTCATTAAAGCATAGAAAAAAGCGGAGAAGAAATAAGGCATGTAAATAAAGAAATTAGAAGCTCCAACCAGACGCATAATTTCAATTTCCTTTCTATGCGTATAAACCGCCACACGGATAGAGTTATAAACCACCAAAAGACTGGTAAGAACAAAAATGGCGATAATGACTAAGCCAATTTCATTAATTCGGTTGGTTATAGCTTGAATTTTAGCCACCACCGCCGTATTATTACTGAAATCGCGAGATTCAATAATATCGGAATCAAGCTGCCTGAGCTTATTAACCAGATTTTCCGTATCATCAAAGTTAGCGGGAGTAATGGCTAAACTGGGCGATAAAGGATTATTTCCTAATTCGCGCAAAGCTTGCAGAATTTCTGGATTATCACGATATTTATTGCGGAAAGAATTCAGAGCTGCCTGCTTAGAAGTATAATTAACAGCCTTAATCTCCGGCATGCTACTTAAACGACTGCGCAAAGCGGCAATATCGCTCTCGGTTGCCTCCGGCTTCAGATAAAGACTAATATCAATTTTTTCCTTCACGGCATTAACCGCATTATCACTGACCACTCGGACCGTCAAAAGGGTGTTAATGGAAAAAAGAGCCAATAATAAAATTGTGATTGTAACGATTGACAACCAAATATTACGAACAATATCTTGAAAGCTAAATTTGATGATGCGCAAAAAAGAAAGCATAAATAATGATAATTTAGAGCAAATATTTGCCATGAGCCTGATCGCTGACCACACGCCCCTTATCCATAGTAATCACTCGGCGATTCAAGCGATTGACTATCTCTTTATTGTGTGTGACCAAAATTACCGTTGTTCCAAATTTATTAATTTTTAACAGCAATTCCATAATCTCCTCAGCATTAATAGCGTCCAGATTACCGGTGGGTTCATCCGCTAAAAGTATCCGCGGCTGATGAACTAAAGCGCGGGCAATTGCCGCTCTTTGCTGTTCACCTCCGGAAACTTCATGCGGATAACGGTCACCTTTGTCTTCCAGGCCGACAATTTTCAAAACACTAGGCACAATCTTCTTTATTTTCGCTTGGCTTGAACCGCAAACCTCTAAAGCAAAAGCGACGTTCTCGCGTAAAGTCTTTTTCGGCAAAAGCTTAAAATCTTGAAAAATAACTCCTATTTGACGGCGCAAATAAGGAATTTCATGCCGGTTAAGACGAGTGATATCCCAATCACCGATAACCACCTGGCCTTCGTCGGCTCGCTCCTCACCGATAAGAAGCTTGACTAAGGTCGTCTTGCCGGCACCGGATTGACCGACAACAGAAACAAACTCTCCGGCCTTAATATGGAGATTAACATCGCTTAAAATCTTATTACGACGAGAATAACTTTTAGAAACATGGAGTAAGCTTATCATAGAATTTTATTGAGATAGCTTTTTCAGACCGTAGTTTATTAGCAATTCATTATCCATAAAATTATCAGATTTGCTCTTAGCGCCAAAATTGACAACTATTAAGCGACCGGCAGCAGAATCTACTCTAGTCATCAGGCAATAACCGGCCTCGTCCAAATACCCAGTCTTAGAACCGATAATTTTATAATTATTATTAAGTAAAAGATTATTGGTATTATTAAGATTATGCCTGACTTTGGTATTAATGGTGGAGAAAGAATAACGAGCAGTGGTGCTGATTTTTTGTAATAGAGAATTCTTAAAAAGCTCTCTTGTTATTATAGCATAATCAAGAGGAGAACTCACATTGTCGGGAGACAATCCTGTCGGTTCGACAAAATGAGTATTATTCGCGCCCCAAGATTTAACTTTATCGTTCATCTTTTTAATGAATTCGGAGCGACTTAAACCACTAACTCTCACCAAACTTTCAACGGCGTTATTAGCGGAACCGACTAAAGCCGAATAAAGTAAATCACCAATGGTCAAAGTATCGCCCTCTTTAACGGTCAGACGAGCCGATTCCCAGGGTTTACAATACTGATAATTATAATTTTCATCTTGGACGGAATAAGAAACCACTTTATTCAAATCAGGGTTAGTGTCTAAAAATACTTGCGCGGCCACTAATTTACTCAGGCTGGCAAGAGGCGAAACACTAGTCGCATTCTTGTCATATAAAATCTTGCCATCACTTTCCCTTAAAACTACAGCCGATTGCGAGCTTAAATTCAAATCCGAAGAGGCCGCTTGGAGTTTTTGGCTGTCTTCGGGGGCGATAATTTTTTCCGTTTCAATCTTTACATTGATAATACCTGTCTCTAAAGAAGCAATTTTTTCAAAAGCGCGAGCATCTAAATCGATTACCCGATTAGAAAATAGTGAGCGATCTGGCCCATAGTCGTTCACGGTTACAGAGACAGACTTGTTGTTATCTAAATTCGTGACTTTTAAGACAGTGCCTTTTTTGAAATCAGGAGAAGCGGCATAAAGACCTCCTTGGAAGCGATACCAACTAGCTTGACCGACAGTTAAAACCTGATCGTTATATAAAACCGCCACTCTAGCAAAGGGAAAATTTATTTTAGCGCTAATTCTGTGGTTGCTAGGATCGTCGCTTGAAGGCAATGGACGCCATCGGTGTGAAGAGCCATCAAAAAAGAATATCTGTTTATAGTAATTATTCTTCTCTCCGTAGTCGATACTTAAATCTAAAAAAACTTTTTGATTATAATGTTGGCTGGTAGAAGCAAAATCAAATTGATAGACATGGCCCAAAAGTTCATAATTCCAAGGTAGAGGAAAATCTTCGCCCAAATTATCCAGCCGCAAAACTGCATTTTTACTTAATGCTTCGGCGGGCACCTTGACGCTAAAAGACTCTAAACGTAATAACCGTTCTTGACCAGCCACTAAATTTTCTTGTAGCGTTTTTTTATTAAACTCATCGACAGAATCAATAGTATCGGCAGGCGGAGTGATGCCAACATAGGCTTCATAGGCTGAAACTGGAGAAGATTTAAACAATAGGAATCCCGCCGCTAAGCTTAGTGATATAAAAATACTGAGGAAATATCTTTTTTTCATAAATATTGATGTTAAAACGTTTCGAATTGACTAAGATTCCGGCTTCTGCTTATAATATTGAAGCGGCGGGTGTCGTATAATGGTTATTATGTGAGCTTCCCAAGCTTAAGACGGCGGTTCGATTCCGCTCACCCGCTCACACTAGCCGAGATAGCTCAATTGGTAGAGCAACGGTATCGTAAACCGTAGGTTATGGGTTCAAGTCCCATTCTCGGCTCACACTGTCAACAAAGAAAGTCAGCAATTAGCTGGCTTTTGGTTTTTAAATAAATTAATTAGCAAAATAACGCCACCATTTTTGCCAATTAGGAGAATCATCAACTAAAACCGGCGATGAGATGGCATTAACCGCTGTATCCTCCTGAATCACCGCCACTATTTCTCCGGGGCGCTTTAAACCCATATTCAATCTTGCCTGTTCTTCTAAAGACTGGTCAGACTGCAAATAATCAATCATCTCTTTCAAATCCCTATTTTTTGCTTCAAAATCATCAATTTCTTTCTGAATACCAGCAATTTCTTGCTCAACCAAACGCTTGCGGCTATAATTTTTAGCCAAAGGTAAAAAAATTAGTAACAAAAAAACCAAGGCAATAATAGCGAAAGTTCTCGGATTAACCAAAAATCTATAAAGAAAGTTCGTCTCGCGACGACGAGACGCCTTTAAATTGGAAATCATTTTCTGCTTAGTCATATTTTGCTTTTATCATCATAGCAAAAAGATGAGAAAAACGACAGCTAAAAAATCTAATTACGCGACTTCGGTGTCACCCAAAAACCCATATATTTTCCTCGCAATAAGCGCCACTGAGCATCCAAACAAGGAATAGCGCCGAAAAAAATAATGGTAAAGGGCACGAATATCCACTCTAAAACCATGCGGACATTTTTAAAAACCGTATATTTGGGTGGGCGTTTCGGTAGAAGCAAGGTAGAAATTATCGCCGATAAAACCAAACCAATCATGGCGATGTTCATTAATGATTGCGTGATGGCGGGCAGATTACCGGAAAGAACAGTACTATTGAATCTCGCCCCACCCAAAAGCATCGGCATCCAACCGATAACGGCAATGATCAAAGCGTTAGTTGCCCAAGAATGAAAACCGTAAAGTTGGATAAATATATGACTGATAAGCTTACGGCGGTCTATACGATGCCAACTCTTTATTGTGTTAAATATTAAATAAGGCACATTTTCCGCCCCCCAGGCCCAGCGGCGCTGCTGTTTATACAAGCTGCGCGCTGTCTGCCAAAAATTACGATCAAAAGTTATGTCCATTGAAACAGGAAAATATAGAGGTTCAACTCGATAATCGCCACCGTAATAAAGCAAACAATGCCAAAAAATACGGGAATCCTCGCTCACCATATTGGTTGACCAAAAACCAATATCAACTAAAGCTCTTAACGTCATGGAATGGGAAGAATATGTAACCAATTGCTCTTCACGTATTTGCATCATCATCTGCCAAAAAGTATTGGAAGAAGCCGCTACCCGAGAGAAAAATGGCGCTTCCCATAAATTATTATGATAGACGGGTATTGGCTGATAACTGGCACGATAAGGAGAGGAAACGGTTAAAAACTTATAACTCAAAGCAAAAAAATAACCGGGGCGAACCATTGTATCAATATCAAAAACACTGACTAAAATATTGTCATAATCAAAATTTTCAACGTCAAGCAATTCCTCTTTAACCCGCTTAATCGCCCAAGCTTGATTAGCGCCCTTGCCTTTAAGTTCACCCTCAATACCATCAGGATGAAAAGTCACAAAAAAGCGACCAAAACGATGCTTAAATTTTTTCTCAATAGCAATAGCCCGCTCGTGGGCGGAAGCGCCCGCTCTTTCCTCCATCGCCAAAACTATTATAAATTTTTCCGCCGGAAAATCATCTTGTAAAACAGATTCTAAGGCGCTGGCAATAATATCTTCACTCTCATTATAATTAGGGAAGATTAACAAATGCCATAAATCTTGCCAATGTTTTCCCTGTCTGGCTAAAGCGTCTGGAGAAATTTTAGGATCGGAAAAATCGCCCCGATTTAAGTCTTCACACCGCGTCCGCCAATTAATAGCCGTGTTCTTTTTTAATTTACGATAAGCCGCTACCAAATAAAGGGCTAGGTAAATAACCAGGAGCAACCAGTAAACGTCAAAGGCGATAATAAAAAACGCCACCCATACCGGCTGAAAATAAGAAAATATCAGAAGAATTAATAGAGTCGAAAAAGATAACAGACCCGGTAAAATTTCAAAAAAACGATAGAGTCGACGGTCCTTCCCTTGTAAATCAGTAGCTTTACCTATTTTTAAATAATTCATAATTAAATAAGAAAACCTCGTTGCCGCAGTTCAAAAAAGCAACGTGCGCAAGCTAAAACATCGACCATGGCATTATGAGCCTCAGTAAAATCACGGTTAAAAAGATGACGATGTAATTCCGACAAATTGGGCCATTTATAGCCTCCGTGACCATCGCTGATACGGCAAATGTCGGCGCCCGCCTTCATCGTACATATTTTTTTTACTTCTGCCAATTCATTAGGAATCTGATTACGATAGAATTCAGAACCAATAATTTTATCGTCAAAATCAATATTATGGCCCACCAAGGCTTCCGCGCGAGCTATGTGTTCGGCAAACTCCAATAAAACTTCTTTTAAATCCTTACCTTCAGCGACGGCTTGCGCCTGGCTAATACGATGAATCTTAGTTGCTTCTTCTGGAATAATAAAACCATCGGGACGAATAATATAATCATAACGGTCCCAAGCCTTGCCGGCGGCATCAAACCAAGCCCATGACAATTGGACTAAACGTGGCCAATTATCTAAATCGCTAATTGGCGCTTTATAGTTTTTAGGTAAACCGGTCGTCTCTGTATCAAACACTAAATACATAAAATTATTCTGGCCTCCGAGAAAAATCAATCAGCTCGTCTTCGGCCATGTCTTGTCCTTCTTCTTGAAAATCATTTTTTTTAATTGGAGGAACTATCTTTTCCGGACGGCCACGGAAATCTACCGGCCGGGCTTGGCGCAAAGAGGATAAAGACAAAGAGGGGCTAGGGTTAGGAATATTTTTAAAAGCTTGTAACTCTTCTGCTTTAGCTTGACGCCTATTATCCTCCTCTCTTTTTCTTTCTTGACGCTTCAAACTCAAGCAATCTTTACAAAAAACCGGTCTAATACCATCCGGCACAAACACAGTAGTAGTCTCGGCGCCACAACGCGAACAAATAGCGTGATAACCTTTCGCTGCCGACGGATTTTTTACTGCTCTTATCCCGAAAACGGGAGCGCTAGATTGAGATGCGCCTGCCTGTTTTATCGGGGCGACCGCGGTGTTAGTGCCCTGAAAGATCAAACGCTCTTGCAATTTAGGACTTGAAGAAGGAATGGCTTTTCCCCTTTCAATATTTTTTTCTGCTGATTGCCTGGCAATCGTAGGTTGATTAATGGCAGACACTCCGGTTTTTGCTTCTAAAGATTTAGGAGACATGGCAAAAAGGGGCGAAGCCGGCGCCACCGGACGAATGGGGGTGGAGGGAATATCGTCTTGAGCCTCATGCCAGCGTAAAATTTTCTCTTCGACTTCAGCCCGACTGCTAGCATATTTCTTCCGAGAATAAGCAATCACTTGATCCACATTATTAGTCTTTTCTTCATCGGAAAGCGGCGGCAATCCTTTAGCGGAAAAAGGAGAAGAGGCAACGCCATCTATCATCAATTTCAAATACATTTCATATTTAGGCAAATTAACCAAATCTTCTTCGGTAAAAACTGGAGCAAATTCCTTGGCTAATTCCTCAGCATCAGCGGCGCCGACTCGAAAAGCTATTATCGTACCCACGTTACCAAAAACGGCCGGTTTGACCTTTTCGCTCAACTGTTCAATATACTGATGAGCTAAAATGAGGTTTAAATGATATTTTCTGGCCTCCGATAAAATATTAGCAAAACTGTCAGTGGAAAAATTCTGAAATTCATCGATATAAAGATAGAAGTCTTTACGTTCTTTCTCGGGCACATCAACCCGGCTCATTGCCGCCAATTGAATCTTCGTAATCATCATTGCCCCCAAAAGAGCAGAATTATCTTCTCCAATCCTTCCCTTACTTAAATTCATAATTAAAATTTTTCCTTGGTCCATGATTTCCCGAATATTGAAAGAGGAACGGACTTGACCGATGATATTGCGCATCAGAGAACTGGAAAGAAATTGACCAACCTTATTCTGAATCGGCGAGACCGCTTCCGAAGCAAACTTATCCGCATAGGAGGCGAACTCCTTTTCCCAGAAAGCCTTAACCACCGGATCTTTTATATTGGCGACTACGCGCTTACGATAGGATTTATCTGAAAGCATACGCACCACCCCCAAAAGAGTCGAGCCGGGAAAATCTAAAATTGCCAAAATAGTGTTTCTTAAAATATACTCCAACCTAGGTCCCCAGGAGTCAGCCCATAATTTCTGAAACACACCTAAAAGACCGGAAGCAACCAAATGACGCAAATGAGGATCAACTTGTTCCAAGACATTAAAAGCAATGGGGTAGTCAATATCTGAAGGATTAAAATAGACTACGTCTTGAATGCGGTTTGAAGGGATATATTCAATAATTTTTTCCGCTAAATCGCCGTGGGGATCAACCACGGCCAGACCATGACCGGCACGAATGTCACCGACAATCATATTCTCTTGAATGGTAGACTTGCCCATACCGGTTTTTCCAATTAAATACATATGCCGACGGCGATCGTCAGTTTTAATTCCAAACTTCTTAAATTGGTTACGGAAAGTCGTTTGTGCAAAAACCGCTATTTCTTGATCCATATAATAAACAAAAGAATAAACTAACTACCTAAACCGCCGCCGATTAAAGATTCATACTGACTCAAAAGGCCTTTAAGAAACGGGGGGAGATATAAAATGCCGATAATCAAAGGTATGACAATTAACAAAACTTTTATCCAGCCAAAAATCCTCTGCCACGCCACATAATTATTAATATGCCTGACCATCGCCCTTATCTCCTTACTCATTTCCAGATTCTCTTTTAAGAGCAGAGCCAAATCCTCAGTTTTTACAGACTCGCTTGAGGCCAGAGAATCAACTTCCTTTGGTAAGTCGTCCATAAACTTAAACGCGCGCTCGGCACTCTTTAACAAATTTGGAACCGATAAGCGCTAATTCTTTCAATTCTTTATCTAAAAAAGTATTTTTACCTTCAAAATCAACATTAACCAGATTAGTGTCTGATTTAAATTTCTGTAAATACCAGCGTTCCGCCCCCTGAATCATTTTTCCCATATCTTCGACATCATTTGCATCGTGCAAATCGGGTAATAAGGTGCTGCGAAACTCATAGGGCAGACCGCTAGACATTATTATTTTAACACTTTTTTGCAAATTCTCTAAATTTACCGGGACGCCGACAACTTTTTCATACTTTGGCCAAGGAGCTTTAATGTCCATAGCTATATAATCAACTAGTTTTTCCGAGAATAAAGTCTCAAGCATTAAAGAATTTGTGCCGTTGGTATCAAGTTTAACCAAATATCCCATGGCCTTAATCTTCTTAATAAATGAGGGTAAGTCGGCGTGCAAGGTCGGTTCGCCTCCAGTAATAACGACGCCATCTATTTTACCCAATCTCTTTTGTAAAAAAAGAAAAAGGTCGTCCTCCTGAATAAGGGGATAACCTTTATCTTTGTCTTTTTCGTCCGGCGCCAACTTTTCTGAGCGGGGCCAGACAAGCATAGGGTTATAGCAAAAATGACAACGGAAATTACAGCCTTGGGTAAAAACGATAGCGGCTAAATTATTAGGATAATCTAAGAGGCTTAATTTTTCTAAACCACCAATTAACATATGGGAAAACCAGAGGATAGCCGGGATTTTAATAACGGCTTTCCCCGCTTCCCTCTGAAAAGTTAATTACTCAGAGCAGGTAATCTTGAAAGTCTTGCGATCCTTATATTCGGAAGTCTTGCCAGGATTATAACTTTTAACTGGGGTCAGCCAGCCGACGACACGGCTGTAAACGATGCATTCTTGGCGCTGAGTGGTAATAGGGCTCATATAAATTGAGACTTAAGATAAAGCGTATAAAAGCTTAATTAAAACGCTTTACTTAAGTATATTATAAAATAAATTTATAAATAAAACAAACTAACAATCGGAGCAGCGCTCGGCCTGCATATCAGCACTAGTGAAGCCCATTTCTTCATCACACTTAGGACAATATTTATGTTCACCGGACAAATATCCATGTTTAGGACAAATAGAAAAAGTCGGGGTGATAGTAAAATAAGGCAAACGGTAATTATTAATAATTCTTTGCACTAATTTTTTAGCGGCGTTACCGTCAGGCAGACGTTCGCCTAAATAGCCATGAAGAACAGTGCCGCCGGTATATTTAACCTGCAAATCATCCTGCAAATCTAAAGCGGCAAAAATATCATCAGAGAAACCTACCGGTAAATGAGTGGAATTAGTGTAATAAGGAGCGGCGCCGTTTTTCACTGCCTCAGTATTGGCAAAATGTATATCTGGATAAATTTCCAAATCTTTTTTAGCAAAACGATAAGTAGAGCCCTCACCCGGGGTAGCCTCTAAATTATATAAATTATTGGTTTCGTTCTGATAATCCATCAAACGCTCGCGCATGGCATCCATAACTTCTAAAGCGAAGGCATGACCTTCGGGGGTAGTAATATCTTTACCTAATAAATTTACCAAAGCCTCATTCATGCCGTTAATACCTATAGTATTGAAATGATTCTGCCAGTAAGCGCCAAAACGAGCCTTAATGTCTGCCAAATAGTGAGTGGAATAGGGATATAAACCGTCATCGGAAAATTTCTCAATAATCTTGCGCTTTATTTCCAAGCTATCTCTAGCAATATCCATTAATTTATAAACTCTTTCCAAAAATTCCTCTTTGCTCTTGGCGACATAGCCGATGCGCGCTAAATTTAAAGTAACAACCCCAAGACTGCCGGTTAAAGGATTGGCGCCGAAGAGACCGCCGCCACGTTTACGTAATTCCCTGTTATCCAAACGTAAGCGGCAACACATTGAACGGGCATCATCCCTGTCCATGTCGGAGTTAACAAAGTTAGAAAAATAAGGAATGCCATATTTAGCCGTCATCTCCCAGACCGGTTTCAAGCATTCTCTCTCCCAGTCAAAATTCTTGTCAATGGTATAGGTCGGAATCGGAAAGCCGAAAACACGCCCAGTAGAATCGCCCTCCAACATCACCTCCGCAAAAGCCTGGTTGAACATATCCATTTCCGCTTGAAAGTCCTTATATTTTTCCGGCATTATCTGCCCACCAATAATAACGTTCTCCTCGCCCACTAATTTAGAAGGAGTTACATCCAAAGTGATGTTGGTAAAAGGAGTCTGGAAACCGACGCGAGTAGGAACGTTAATGTTAAACATGAACTCCTGCAAGCCCTGCTTAACTTCCTTATAGCTTAAATTATCATAACGAATAAAAGGGGCTAAATAAGTATCAAAATTGGCAAAAGCCTGCGCTCCAGCCGCCTCTCCCTGCATGGTATAAAAGAAATTAACAATTTGGCCAAGAGCGCTACGAAAATGTTTAGCTGGCTTACTTTGGACCTTTTCAGGAACGCCGCCAAAACCTTTAACTAATAAATCTTTCAAATCCCAGCCGCAGCAATATGGGGCCAACAGGCCTAAATCATGGATATGAATATCGCCATTAACATGAGCATCGCGGATTGTCTGGGGATAGAGCTTATTCAACCAATAACGGGCGGAAATAGAGGAAGCGATATAATTATTAAGACCCTGAACGGAAAAACTCATGTTACTATTCTCCTTCAAACGCCAATCGGCCTTACCCAAATAATCTTCCATCAATTTTTCATCGGAGGTAGCTTTGTTCAACTCTCTTAACTGACGATGCTGGTCACGATAAATAATATAAGCCCTAACGGTTTTGATTTGACGATGTTCAATTAAAACCTCTTCCACAATGTCCTGTATTTCTTCAACTGCAGGAATGCTATTCTTGTGAAATTTAGCGGCAATCTTTTTTACCACCTCTTCACTAAAACGGGCGGACATTTCTTCATCGTCGATACCCACTGATAAAGCCGCTTTATAGATAGCGTCTTTAATTTTTTGTTGGCTAAAACCAACAATGTCGCCGGAACGTTTCCGGATTTGGCTGATGATTTCTGACATGGGGTTGAAAACAATCGCGAAATTGAAGATTTAAAACTAATCACCCTAACCTTAAATCTTCAAAGCGCCATCGCCATTCTATTATTTAATTTATTTTTCTTTTTTATCTTTAATCAGCTTATTAAGCTCGCGCCTAAATTCGTTGGCATCCTTAAAAGATTCATAAACCGAGGCGTAGCGGATATAAGCGACTTGATCCATCTTTTTGAGATGTTTCATTACTATCTGTCCGACTTGTCGGGAAGTAACTTCGCCTTGTCTTAATTTCTGCAAGTCTCTTTCAATGCCATGGATAATCCGTTTAAAATTATCTTCCGTTACCGGTCTTTTTTCTAAAGATTTTCTCAAACCGTTCACTAATTTTTCCCGGCTATAGGATTCACGCCGGCCATCTCGCTTAACAATCATCAAATCTAAAATTTCAATTTCTTCATAGGTAGAAAAGCGAAAATTACATTTCAGACACTCGCGGCGACGACGGATGGAAAGACCATCGGGGGCCACCCGAGAATCCACGACCTTAGTATCATTATAATAGCAGACGGGGCATTTCATAAAAAACGATAAAAGCTATATTTTGTGGGGCTTTTTCATCATCAACCACTAAATATTGTAATTATTTTTATTATAGCAGAATTAAAAACTCTGGTCAAAATCAGCCAATATTCATACAAAAATTAAAAAAACCGCCCCTTTGCCAGGCGGCTTGTGGATAATTATTCAGCCTTTAAACAGAAAATATAAGAAAAAACAAAAGATCACATCCTCTGCAGGCGACTTCTTAATTTAAAGGTCAAAAATAAGAACACCCAAGCCTCTTTCCAAACCTTAACTTTGCTACGGCGCTTAATATAGCGATTCTCTGACCAATCAACGGGTATTTCCTGGAGTCGTAAAAGTTTTTTTTGCGCCAAACAGATAAGCTCAGTATCAAAAAACCAGGCTTTATCTAAAATTAAGGGAGTAATCGATTTCCAGGCTTCTTGACTGACAGCCTTAAAACCACATTGTAAATCAGTAAAACGGTGACCCAACAATTTGCGCGACAGCCTAAGATAGACCTTGGAGCTGATTTCTCGAAACCAAGAACGATTTTTCACTGAAGCCGGCAACATTCTCGAGCCGAAACAAAGATCGGCCTTATCGCTTAAAAGCGGCGCCAGCAATTGAGGCAAATTAAACAAATCTACGGCCAAATCAATATCCATATATACCAAAAAATCGGCCTTACTTTGATCAAAATAAAATTTAATAGCTCTTCCCTTGCCACTTTCTGAAATAATAAAACAGGCCGATTGAGGCCCGTGTTTATTAACAAAATCTTGAACTAAATCAATAAATTTTTGATTGGAGCCATTGACGATAAAAATCAAGTGCCAATCGTATTCACACATGAATGATTGTAAAAAACGCCAAATCCGTTCTGCGTTAGCCGAGAAAATTTCTTCTTCATTGTAAACGGGCACGCAAAAATCAATATTCATGGCCTAAAACATTAATTACTCATCTTCTTCCGAATAAAAGCGGGCACACTTAAATCGTCTTCTTCGGTCTTTTCTGGTTCCGACATTTTTTCTTGACGCTTCTCCACTAAAGGCTGTAAAGGTATATTCTTGATAGTTGGTATTTTTGCCTTCTTGTTCCCCCAGAGAGCGGAAGCAGGTGTTGATTCTTTTTCATTCTCACTCTCAACAAAAGGATTGGGAGTATAGCTTTTAAGCTCGACTTTTGAACTCTTGCTCTTACCGTCAAAACCGGTAGCCACGACCGTAATCTTTATCTGGTCTTTCATCTTGTCGTCGATAACTGCACCAAAAATAATTTTGGCGTCTTCATCGGCGGCGGAAGTAATAACCTTAGCGGCATCACTAACTTCATTCATGCTCAAATCAGGACCGCCGGTAATGGTAAAGACAATACCGCGAGCACCATCGATAGACATATCCAATAAATTGGAGTTAATTGCCGCTTTAGCCGCTTCAATTGCCTTATTTTCACCGCTGGCCTGGCCAATACCCATCAAGGCCGAACCGGCATTAGCCATAACCGCCTTAACATCAGCAAAATCAGCATTAATGACGCCCGGTACGGTAATAATTTCTGCTATACCTTGAACTCCTTGACGTAAAACATCATCAGCGATGGCAAAAGCTTCAAGTAAGGAAGTTCTTTTGTCTACCACCTGCAAAAGCTTATCATTAGAAATGGTAATGATAGTATCGACTTTATCCGCTAAATCGGCAAAAGCGCGATCAGCAATATTCTTTCTTTGGCCGCCTTCAAAAAGAAAAGGCTTGGTTACCACCGCTACGGTAAGAGCGCCTAAATCGCGAGCAATTTGGGCTACAATCGGCGAAGCGCCGGAACCGGTACCCCCACCTAAGCCGCAAGTAACAAACACCATATCACAACCCTTAAGCGCCTCTCTAATTTCATTCTGCGATTCCTCAGCAGCGCTCTTGCCTAAATCAGGATTCATGCCCGCACCTAAACCTTTAGTAACCGCCTTACCAATGTGAATTTTCTCGCTAGCCTTATTATAATGCAAAGCTTGGATATCGGTATTAATAGCCACAAACTCCACCCCTCTAATGCCATTTCCAATCATCCGGTTGATAGCGCTACCGCCACCGCCGCCGACACCGACAACTTTTATTTTTGCAAATGTTTCTATTTCTGGTTTTACCTCTGCCATAATTCTGATCGAATCTCCGCTTACTTTGAATAGGGAAAGCGGCTATTCTTCGTTTAGTTTATCTTGGAATAATTTTTTGAAAAATATTTTTTGCCTTACCAAAAATATCGCCAATATTCTTTCGCAAATTACCTGAGCCTTGACTTGGATATTCATGTGCTCCCCAAAGAACTAAGCCTAAAGCTGGCAAAAATTCAGGGCTCTTCACCTTATCAATAACGACGCTGATATTTTTGCTCTGGCCTAAAGCCGCCGGCAAGCGCAATTTACGCTTAGCCGCTTCAATCATGCCGTCAAGTTGAGCGCCGGAACCGGTAAAGACTACGCCGGCCGGCAACATTCCTGAACGATCAATTTTTTTTAGTTCTTTATCAACCTTATCAAAAATTTCTTCTACTCTAGCCTCAATAATTTCAGCAATATATTTTCTGGAAACCAAACTAATATCATCATTAACCTCTTCCTCTTTAACCAAACGAGTAACATCCACCTCATCATCACTTTCAAAGGCATCAGGATTGGCGCTGCCATATTCTAATTTAATCCTTTCCGCTAAATTAATCGGGCAACGCAGACCGAGGGCAATATCATTGGTAATATATTCAGAACCGATAGGCAAAACCGCAGCATGCAAAAGATTACGCTCTTCATAAACAGCCAATGAAGTGGTGGAAGAACCGATGTTGATTAAGGCTACGCCCAAATCTTTTTGTTTAGGGGTCAATACGGCTTCCGCCGCCGCTAAAGGAGAAATAACTAAATCTTCAATTTCTAAACCGGTGCGAAAAATGGCTTTAGTTAAATTTTTAGTCTGAGTACTTAAACCTTGGATAATTAAGGCTTCAACCTCCAAACGAATACCGCTCATACCGATAGGATCTTTGATATCGATTTGATTATCAACGCTAAACTTAATCGGCATGACATGTAAAATTTCATAATTAGCCGGTACGGCCAAAGCTCTAGCCGCTTCAATTGCTCGATTAACATCTGCCTCGCTGATTTCACCATCGCTCTTACTAACGGCCACCACTCCTTTGCTGCGCTCACATTTTATATTAGGGTCATTAATCCCTACCCAGACACTGGTAATAGGCACACCAACAATACGCTCCGCTTTTTCCAGACAAGCGGAGATAGAAGAAGTTGCTTCTTCAATGCTAGTTACTATGCCCTTGCTGACGCCGGCGGTAGGAGAAGAAACGGCACCAATAATTTGAATTTCATCACCGGTGGGACCGGAAATCTTCTGTCCAATTACTAAACGGACAGCGGTGGAGCCGATATCCAAACCAGCAATAATGTCATTTTTCATAAATATTGAAAAATAGACGCCGGATTTTAGCTAAAAAATAAACATCCAGCGATTTAAGCCATACTTATTACATTATAATCAATTTTTTAAATCTTCACAACTGGAAAGACCAATAAGCGGTCAGCAGCGCCGGTCCCCAGGCTAAAGTAATCAACGCCCCTACTGCTAAAAAAACGCCTAAAGGTAATTTAGAGCTCCATTCCTTCCGTCCGGCAATTATTAAAACCAGACCGACAATAGTGCCTAAAAGATAGGCAGAAAGAATAGCCAGAATAAGTAGACTCCAATCAGGGAAAAGAGAGGCCAAAAGCAAGCCTAGCCAAATATCGCCTTCACCCAAACCACGGCCGCGCGTTACTAAAAATTGCAAACCAAAGAAAGCCACCGCGCCAGCAATGCCGAGAAATAAAACATACCACGAAGCTCCCAATAATAAATTTAAACCAGCAAAAACAAGAGCCGCCGGAATTACCACTGCATTTGACACTAAATAAAAACGCAGGTCAAAAACGAATACCACCGTCAACACAAAAACCGCTAGATAATCACGAATTAAAGCTAGCCAAAAATCAAAATTAAAAAACAAACTCAAAGTCTCTAAATCTACCCAGGCAAAACCGAGGTGTTTAAACCAAAAAAATACAAACAATCCCGCTACAATCACTTCAACCGCCGGATACTGCCAGGAAATAGGTTGATGACAAAAACGGCAGCGTCCACCCAGGCGCAAGTAGCTAAACAAAGGAATGTTATCGTGCCACCAAAGCTTTTTTAAACAGCGCGGACAATAGGAACGGCCACTAATCTTTTCTTGACGATAGAGTCGCCACACTAAGCAATTGGCAAAACTGCCAAACGACAATCCCAGGGCAATAATAATTATCAATATTAAAAGCATATGAATAAAATCTGGCTAAGGTGCCGGCTTTAAATCGGGGTTAAGAATAAGTGCCTGACTATACCAACTAGCCGCTAAGGCCTCTTCACCGAGAAGATTATAAACATTTGAAATTGCCAGCGGCCAATAATAAGAACCGGGCTGGCGCCGATAGGCGTGTTCCAACCAAAAAAGAGCAAGATTATATTCTTTTTGGCGCCCATAAATATCAGCTCTTTTTTGTAAATTAATAAGGTCTTCAGGATAAGCAGAATAAGCTAGACGTAAGGATTCAAGGGCTTGAGTCAACTGGCCGGAGTTTTCCTGGGCCAAAGCCATCTCCGTATAAATACGGGAAATATAAAAATTTAAATAAGCACGATGGTCATCATTTAGTAAAGAATTATCAGCTGACGGCAGTAAACGTAGAACATCGCGATATAAAGATAACGCCTCCGAATTTCCACCATTTATTTGCCAACACTGGGCATAATCTCGATAAGACGCCGGACGCTGCGGACTGGCAGCGATTAATTCTGCAAATAAGGGAGAAGCTGTTTCCGGCCCCGATAAGAAACATTGCAGACGGGCCGACAACAAACGCTCATTATATCCAGGCAAAAAAGACTGAGATAAAATACGAGATAATTCATGGCGGAGTAAATACTGTGAATTTAAATCTTCCAAATTGGACCAATCAGACAAAATATACGAAGCCAAAGAAGTATGATAGTACGATTTTGCCACTGGATTGAGAGCACTTCTATCAAGATAAGATAAAATTACAGAAACGGTAAAATACTCTCGAGCCGGTAAAAGTCGACGAATCTGCAAAAAGTAATAATCGGCCTGTAAGGCAGACAGACTGAAATAAATCTGGCCTAGAGCCAAAAGGCCAAAAACACCGCCACCGATTTTTATCAACCATTCTCCCAAACTTAAGTTAAACGGACGTCTTGTAAAAAAACGAAAATTCTTCTTCGTGCGGGCAAATAAAACACAAGACGAGCCCGTCTTTCCCAGACTAAGGTTTCCGGCGGACACCAAAGCGGCAATCACCCAAAAATAAAAAATACTGCTAATGTCGGAAATTCCCACCATCAAAGTCAAACTATAAGCAAGCAAGGCAAAAATCGAGGCTAAGGAAAATTTTTTGCCAACGGACGAGTGATATAACCGCCAACACTGCCAAACCCAAAATATACACAAAAGCATCCAAAAAAATAAGCCAATAATGCCCGTCTGGATAATAATATCAAGAACACTGTTGTGGGCTTTATCAGTCAACGAATCTACATTCATTAAAACCCCCCATTCAGGCTGATAATGGGTAATAAAAGCCTCCTCGCCATTTTCCCAACCGACCCCAAACCAAGGATTTTCCTTTATAATCTGGAAAGATGCACGGTAGAAAGAAAAACGCAAAGCCAGGCTACCGGAATTAAAATCCGTTAAAGAACTAAAACGGGCGGGCATTAATAAGTAAAAAAAAGTCGAAAAAAACCATAATAAAATCGGGGCAACCACCAGAGCACGCCAGCGCCAACGTTGCCACGCAAACAACACCAGCAAAATAATAGTAGACACAATTAACGCCAACCAGGCCGCTCGAGAAGCGCTAACAACTAAACCGGCTAATTGCAAGAGAAACATCAGTAAAGCTAAAAATTTATTTAAAAACCGTTTAGAATCAAAAAAATAATAAGCGGCCATGGCCAAAGAAAAAAGTAAAAAGGAGCCTAAAAAATTAGGCTGACCCAAGGTACCAATGGCGCGACTATAAAGCTGAGATTCTTGCCAAACCACTAAATCATACCCACAAAACTGCAAAAAGGCATAAAGACCGGCAAAAGCGCCGGCAATTGACATTAATAAAGCGCTAAGGCGCACTCCGCGCAGCCAAAAAACAACCCTATTTTCCGGCCTATAAAAACCACCAAAATAATAAATTATAAAACTATACCAAATAGCCAGCCAAAAATAAAATAAAATACCAGTTTGTCGCAGATATGAACCAAACCAAGACTGCCAAGGATTAAGCGACCAGAAAGATAAAACGGATAAAGCCAGCCAAAAAATCCACACCGGTAAAATAGCGCGCCACCAAGATTTTTCCTTGAAAAATACTTGGCTCTGACCGTTTCTAAAAACTACAAAAAACAAAAAAACTAACAAAGTGAGGGCGGCTAAAATTTGTAACCAAGCGCTCTTTATTAAGACAAAAGGACTGGCTATAGGAAAAAAATAAGAAACGCTCAAGGGGACCGCCAATAAAGCCAGCCAATAAAAACTAGGCAAAAAGAATGATAATATTCTCTTGATATTCAAACTCTTCCTGTCCATAAAGCAAATAAATTATCTACTTTTAGTATAACATATAAAAAAACTCCAAACCATTGCGAGCTTGGAGTTTTGTAAGTAATAATTAAATTTAGCGTTTCTGTAAGCGCTGCCAAACAACCAAGAGGGGGCTGACCACAAAGATAGAACTGTAAGCGCCACAAAAAATACCAATAATTAAAGCTAGAACAAATTCACGAATAGAATCGCCGCCAAAGAATAAAACTGCCAATAAAGCCAATAAAGTAGTGATTACCGTGTTAATAGAGCGCACGAGAGTCTGATTCAAACTAGAATTAACGGTCTCGGCAAAACTGCCGGTACTCTTAGGCAAATTCTCACGGGTTCGATCAAACACGACAATAGTGTCATTAACGCTATAACCAAGCACGGTTAAAAGGGCGACAACGAAGGTAGTATTAATTTCTACGCCGTAAAAATGACCGAGCAAAGAAAAAACACCGATAGTAATCAACAAATCATGAAAAAGGGCAATAATGGCTGTCAGCCCATATTTCCAAGAAGCTACCGGCTTGGAAACGCGCTGGAAGGCCAAACCGATATAGATAATGATAACGATTAAGACAAAAAACATCAACCAAAAGGCTTTACTGCGCAATTCCTGGCCAATTGAAGGGCCAATGGCTTCAAAGCGTACTTCTTCCAAGCCGGCTTGAGCCTCCGGTAACTGTCTTAAAGCGTTTACAACCGCCTGATGAGTATCTTCATCACTTTCTTGAAAACGAAGAATCATTGAATCTTCAGTTGGCTGGATAATCAGACTGCTGACTTGGGTGTCATTTAAACCAGCTTGGACCGTAGAAACGGACGGTTGACCGCTGGTAAATTTTACCTCCAATAAGCTACCGCCAGTAAAATCAAGACCGAATTTCAACCCCCAAAGGGAAATAAAAATAATGGAGGCAACTACCATAATTCCAGATAGTGACAACCAAAGATTACGATGTTTAATGATTTGTAAATTCATATATTCAGACAGAGCGCATAAATAATGCCGCCCCTACTTTATTACTTAGTGCGAGTAAAACCTAACAGCCAGCGATGCTTATCCAACCAAGAGCTTTTAAACATTTTTAATAAAATATAAGTAATAACAATACTGCTAAACATGGAGATGGAAACACCAATAAACAGAGTGGCGCCAAAACCCTTAACCAGACCGGTACCAAACCCCATCAAGATAAAACAAGTCAAAATAGTGGTAATATTACCGTCTCTAATTGAAGGCCAAGCGCGCTTAAAGCCATCATCTAGAGCCGCCGCCAAAGGTTTACCAGAACGCAATTCCTCTTTCATGCGTTCAAAAATCAACACATTAGCATCAACGGCCATACCGATAGACAAGATGAAACCGGTAATACCTGCTAAAGTCAAAGTCACCGGTTGGTTGGCATAAAACACCAAGAAAGCGAGAATGACCAAGAAAAGTAAAGCCGAAAAGACGCCATCAAATATCTTTAAATGATTAAAGACACTGATGAATAATAGAACCAGCAAGAGAATAAATAATAAGGCCAACCAAATCGGCGTCGACTTAAAGATGGTTAAAACTGTTAAAACGTAAATACCTAAAGAAATAACGGACATTAAACCGGGTAAGCGATAGAAAATAATCATAAACAAAGCCACTAAAGTAAACCCAATTAAACCGGCTTTTACACTATTACTGATTGATTTCTGACCAAGACTGGCGCCAATGGTCTGCTGACCGATTAAATTAATCGGCACAGGCAAAGCGCCGGTATTTAAACGTTGCACCAATAACTTAGCTTCCTGGACGTTAAAATGACCGGAAATAACGGCACGGCCATCGGGGATACGATCGTTAACAGTGGGCACACTGATAGCATAACCGTCTAAAAAGATGGCCACTGGTTTGCCGATATTACGCTCAGTAATGTCTGCAAACATTTTTCCGCCCTCACTATCAAATTCTAGAGCTACTTCCGGAGAATTATCTTGAGGATTAAATTGCAAGGTTGCCCTCTTTAAATTTCTACCTGAAAGTTCAGTATTTTTCCAATTATCACCTAAACTCAGAACGGGTGATTCATCCTGAAGCGGAAAAGACAACAATTGCGCCGAATATGAAGTAATAACCGGCTCTTGCCCAGATTCATCCTTAAAAGGATTGTCTATTTCTTTCTTGTCAATAAGCTTAGCAATAATCAAAGACTGCCCTTCATTAATTGGAGAAGCAACAATAGTATTAGGCGCTAGATTTTGCAAAGCCGCCGCTAAAGCTGGCTCATTGTCAGCGGTAATATCATTTTTTATCTCATTCTTAGCTTGATATTTATCCGCTATTGCCTGCCAATCACTACTTGATTTCCAATCATTTAAAGCAGCCTGGGCTTTAATTTCCACTTGTTTGTTAAAGGCAACGGCTTCTGCATTAGGTTCGACCGTCGCTGCTTGCGCCTCTGTACTTTGTTCTTTAAATTCCAATAACGGCGTTTCCCCAATTAACTTAATGGCTTCATTAACATCCTTAATACCCGCTAACTCTACAATAACTCTATAATCACCCTGCAAAGTGCGATTAATCTGGACTATCGGCTCACTGACGCCAGCGCTGTTAACCCGCCGTTCAATAATGTCCCGCACACCCTCAAGAGAATTGAGACGATCGCCTTCAGCGATATGGGCAACATCGGCTTCATATACCAATTGTGTCCCCCCTTGTAAATCTAAACCGAGAACAAAGGGACTGTCTGGCGCCTTTGGTAAAACGATAATATTATTGGTGGCATTAGCCAAAGCCTGAACACCGCGATTATAGTAATTGCCAGCCGCTAATATAAATCCGAGAAAAGCAAAAACTACTACTAATAAAAACAACCAGCGTTGGTGATGGCGTTTCATAAAATTAGAAAACTTTTGCGTTTGAGACATAGATTTTGGTTAATTTATTGCCAAAGATTAGAAACTTTTAAAATCTTAGACTAAAAACACGAAAAAATCAAGACAAGGCTTTACAAAAGAAGATGTCTGCCATATAATTTTTAATAATAGCAAAAATAATATAAATTAACTTTATGACCTTAATACCAACCGTTATTGAAAAAGAAGGACAAGTGGAAAGGGCTTATGACATCTATTCCCGCCTCCTTAAAGACCGCATAATTTTTCTTGGCGAGGAAATCGACGATCATGTGGCTAATATCGTCATCGCTCAGATGCTCTTCTTGGCAGCCGAGGATAAAGACAAAGATATAAAATTTTACATTAATTCCCCCGGGGGCTCTGTCTCTGCCGGTTTAGCCATCTATGATACCATGCAATATATAAAATGTCCGGTATCAACTATTTGCGTCGGCCTGGCCGCCTCGATGGCCTCTATTCTCTTAGCGGCTGGCGCCAAAGGAAAGCGACTGGCTTTACCAAATAGTGAAATTATGATTCATCAAGTAATGGGAGGAGCCGAAGGCCAAGCTTCAGATATTAAAATCAGAGCTGAGCACATTTTAAAGATAAAAGACAAAATGAATAAAATATTGGCTCAACATACCGGCCAAAAAATAAATATTATTGAAAAGGACAGTGACCGCGATAATTTTATGAGCGCCGAAGAAGCGAAAAGATACGGTTTGATAGATAAAATAATTTCTAAAGAATAGAAACCTCCTCTTAATAACCTCCCCGCATTTAAAAAGCCACCGCCTGCTTAGGGATGGCTTTTTTATATAAGATTTCCTGACCTTATAATGATTTAAGGAAACATTAAAACAGCGGCCATCGTCTTAAAAATTTCCAGATAAGGCATGGACTCAGTTGATTTAATATAAGAAACCACGAAAATATGAGATCTGTCACGGTCTAAAAAATAAACTATTTGCTGGTCAGCACTAATAATACCAATCCCCATATTGCCCTCCAAGAAACGGCTGACATCCAAAGTAGAGGCATCGGAAAACTGACTGCTGTACCAAGCGAGAATGTTATCATAAGGCTGATCACTTTCCTCGCGGGCAATTTGAATAAAAGATTGGTCAGGAGCGGCAAATAAAACGGAATTTTGATTGACGATATTAACCGTCCAATTCTGCGGATAAACATCAACAAAAAAACCATTCGGATCAACATAAATAGAAAAACCGTTGTCAGACAATTTACCACCGCCGAGAGGATTGTAGCCAGCGATTATTTCTTGTTTGTCAGGATAAGAATCAGAATCGGAATCAGCTAATTGAGGATTAGTACCCAAAAAAACCTCAGAAACATCGCTAAGACCGTCATTATCAGAATCGACTACGATTGGTAACGAGACAATATTGCTATCTTGGCTATCTGGTTCAACACTATTTACCAGCTCTTCTACCACTGGAGCAACCATCGTCTCGGGCACAATTGTGGCTGTTTGCGCCTTTTCTTCTTCTTCAGCGACGGACGACTCAGTAACTTCAGCCACCGGAGCGGTATTAACGGCAACCGATGGTCGCATTGCCGGCAAAATTAAAAAATGATAAGCGGCATAAAATAAACCTGCCGCTACTATTAATCCAGCACTAATAATAATTATTCCCGTTGACTGATGCTTATTATCCTTAGGCTTGCCACCGTTATCCCCAGCCTGACGATGATTAACACCTTTTTCTTCTTTATCGCCATAACTAGCGCCACTCAAACTAGTAAGCGCTGGCATATTACGAACAATAAAGTCTTTTTGCAAACGCTCTTGTAATTCCTGGTCATCTTTATTTGGCATTTTTTTATTCTTACTATCCATATTAATCAGCTAAAAAATAAAAGATAGCAACAATCAAAATAGCCAGAGCGACAAAAGGGCTAATCCATTGCCAAGCCCGACCGCGCAAGGGCTTATTTAATACAGGCATAACATGAATGCGTAAATATAAACGTACACCGCCAACGGTAGAATCTTTTTTATTTAATTTTTGATTAGCAAGAGCCATAAAATGAGCAGATACGAAGCGGGGTTACAGAGCGCCCACACCTTTAGGGTTATAGCCATTTTTTACTTCATCGCCGTCATGATAACTATCACCGTCGGTATCGGGATTTAAAGGATTGGTGCCGTAAACTCTCAATTCCTCATAATCAGATAGACCATCAAAATCGGAATCGATTAGGTTAATGTTGGTGCCCAGAATTGTTTCCTCTGCGTCCGTCAAACTATCGCCATCAGAATCAACCGGGGCAGTGACTGCCACCGGGGTTTCTGTTGCCGAAATAATATTAGGCGTAACGACTGGAGAAATATCTGACGTGGTAGCGGTAGCGTTTACTTCTGGGCTTTGCACCTCGGGCATAACTACAGCACCGACACTATTATCGGTTTTTACAATTGGCGCAACATTATTATTTAAAACAGGACTATCTAAAGCTTGATCAGCGGCATTGCGCGTAATTTTTGCATAAACTAAATAGGCGGCAGCGGCTAAAATTACTAGGGCTAAAATTATAATCAATATAAATTTTATTTTTACCCCGGAAGAATTATCCCCAGACTTATCTTCTCCCGCAAATGGAGCCGATAAGCCAGCCGATTGAGCTTCAATATTTACTTTTTGTTCGGATGAGCGAACTGTAGATTCAGTTTCGGCAAAAATATCATCAACAGCATTGCTAGCCGGAACTTGTTTGTTTAAATCGTTAAACATAATTTTCTCATTATTTTTTATAAAAAAACCCTTTTTATAGAAAAACCCTTGATTATATTATAACTTATAATCTAAAAAAATGCATCCCTACTTAAGTTCTGAGGAATTAGAAGGAAATAATGAACCATTATTTATAATTTGATCTTGGCTTTCAATAATCTTGTAAGTCATAATTTCGCCGTCGGCATTACGACGTAACACTTGAACTTCTTTATCGACCGGAATAAAAAGGCTGTTTTTTTCCTCTGCTGTCATTAATACCGGCGCTACCGACTGAGGCTGGACGTCGTTCAACAAAGGGGTCTGTGTTGACGGCTCATCCCGGAAAAAATACAGTAAGACAAACACTACTATTAAACAAATAACCGCTCCGATAATTATAATACTATTTTTTTTCATAATGCTATAAATTAATATATATAAAAGTGTTAAACTAGAAAGATAAAATGTAGCTGGAGAGGAGGTGAAAAATATGACCACTAGTTATCAAAACTATATTGGAGTTGATTTGCATAAGAAGACGGCCTATATAACGGTAATGAACTTGACTGGTAAGATTAAGAAACAAGGGGAAATCTCCACCGATACGGATAAAGTGGCGAAGTTCTTTTCTCGCTATGCCGGCAATAATCTGGTGGCGGTAGAGTCAACGATGAATTGGCTACCCTTCTATGAGAACCTGGAATCATTGGGCTGCCAGACGGTATTGTCCAATCCCTTGGCCACGAAAGCGATTGCTTTCTCGAAAATGAAAAACGATAAGGTGGACTCTCGAATTTTAGCTGATTTGCTTCGGACGAAGATGTTGCCCCTCGCCTATATTCAACCTAGAGATATACGGGATCTAAAAGAACTGGTTAGACAACGGATACAATACGTGGAAATGCAAACGAGAATCAAGAACAAAATCCATTCGGTGCTGTTTAAAACTAACTCTAAACACGAATATACTAATTTATACGGGGTAGCGGGAATGAACTGGCTCAAGGCCTTGGAACTAAGACCGATTTTTAGAGATGAGCTGAATCGATATCTTCTCACGCTGGATTATTTAGGGAAACAAATTAAGGAATTATCGGATAATATTGAAAATACGGCCAAAGCGGATTATGACTGTAAACTACTGATGACTATTCCGGGTATTAGTTTTTTCTCGGCGCTGGTTATTAAATCAGAAATCGGAGATATATCCAGATTCTCTAGTGCTAATAAATTATGCTCCTATGCTGGTCTCATTCCTTCGACTTACGCTTCGGCCGATAAAATCAGACACGGACGGATCACGAAACGGGGTTCAATTTGGCTCCGGAAGACATTGATTAACGCCGTTAGCTCTAACTGTCGACACGCCAACCGCTTGGCCAGCTTCTACCGAAAACTCAAGAAGAACAAGGGGACGGGGAAAGCCAAGGTGGCGACGGCCAGAAAATTATGTTCAATTATTTTTGCGATGTTAACTGACCAAACTATCTTTCGGGAATTTGCATCAGTCAAGCAACGATAGGATACTCTGCTTAAAGATATGATCCTTTAAGATCGTTTTCATAATTCAGAGATCCTTATCGTCTCAGCACACTTGAGCCTACTGGTAATAGAGCTCGCATAGGTAACTGATTGAAAATCGTTACGGCGATAGTGATACTTATTAAAAGTGTCCTACCGTTGTTTGACTGATGCCTTAAATATGAATTGTTAATATTTTAACTGGCTCTATTATATTTCCAACCCCTATTTTATTGGGGGATCTAAAGGGCTTGCTTTAATTTATAGGTACCTTAAAAAATAATTAATTAGAAGCCCCACTATTACCACCTGACATGATAATATAACACGTAACATAATTATTGACACAAGTTAGAATCTGACTACTAACATTACAACAATATTGATTGATGCCGCAGACAGTGCTATTGCTGCAACACTGCTGGGTGTCAGGGTTATAGCAATTTAAACCGGTGGTGCCACACTGCAACATCCCATTAGGACAACCGGCGGGAGTATTGGCAACACACGCGCCATCAGGCCAAACATTAGCTTCCCAATGTTGTCCATCTGGACAGACGCAAGAAGTGCTCTCACACTCATTAGTGCCGTTACAATTATAATAACCACTAGGACAACTAGTAGTGCAAGAAGTGCCGGAATTACTGTAACACTTAGACGAATATAAGCCACAGTCAAAAGAGTTTTTCGAAAAACATTGATTTCCACATTCATACTGATCAGCCCCACAACCGTCGCAGGGTTTCTCACTTTCACAGCCCAAAGCCTCACTATCACAATCATACCAACCTGTTTCGCACTCGCAGCTATCGCCGACTGGCACCAGATGGTCGCCAGCACAAGTACAGTCTTCGAGACAATAACCACCTATTTCCCAAGGTGTAAGTTGATTATTGCGAATAATCCGCGCTTGACAAATACCATCACCGCAGTAGCCGCCACCGTTGGGGTCATCAGCGGAAAGATAAATACAATAATATGTATTCATTATCGGGTAAGGCACAGCACTGCCGAGCTTAGTAGTACAGCCATACTGTAATGTAGGTGAGGTGCTACCAATCTGCGAACGATCTGAAATAATACCGCTATTGCCGTCGCAATCCTCATGACCATCGTTATAAAATCCTCCCCGCCCCTCTGAATTTGGAGCCTGACGCACACCATCACCACAATAATTATTGATATTAAGTAAAAATTCTCTTTCGGAAACAGCGCCAAATTCATTTTCCGCCTTAATCTTAATGGACACAGCCGACGCGGCCGTTGTCGGCGTGCCCTGCAGAGCGTAGGAGGTATTAGCAACCGCCGCCTCTGCGGCTTTAAACCAGGAAGACAATTTAGAAATAAACCGCCACAAAGAACCTCGCGATGCCTGAATACTCCCTCCGCCAACACCCCCACCGGGTTGCATCACTTCTCCAATACTTAAACCGCTGGGCAAAGAACCGACGGCCCTATAAGTGATGGTATGATCGCCTTGTTTGCTAAATCCCAGCCGGCAAGAATAATAAGAACCAACCCTCACCGAAGAAGCACAATTGAAATCTAAAACCGGCGGATCAATCTTGATATTAATGTTTAATTGTCTGGTGGCGGTATTATTATATTTATCTTTAGCCGTAATGACGTAGACAAAAGTAGTATCATGTGTAAATTTATTACTAGTATGAAGATTATACTTAAGGGTGTAATAAACAGTATCGCCGACCTGATGATGACTTTCCGATAAAAATGTAGCGTTAGCCGGCGCTAATAAATCATAGGGGCCGGAATTCCAGGTCGCCTTCGTAATAGTATAAGAAATGGGCTGATCTTTATCGCTAAGACTAAAATTAATAGTTAAAGGAATGACGGTGCTCGGATAATAATAAATATCGTCTGACTGGATTAAAGGAGCAGTATTAACAATAGTAATCGGCGTGACTGTCGACAACACGCCGCCCTGGCCATCGGCAACCGATAAAGACAGATTATAGGTGCCAGGGTTACCGGCCGCCTGCGCATAGATTTTCTTCTGATGAGGATTAGAGGTATCAAGCATGATGGGAGCGACATTATTCTGGCCATTATTGCGCCAATTAGTCCAAACAGTGGCCGCTGTATTAATAGACCAATCCATCGGATTACCATCAGGGTCGATTACTTTAATAAATCCATTAAATTCCTGATCTTGCTGTCCTTGCAGGTTGGTCGCGATAAGAACCGGCGCCAAATTATTGCCAGAACCAATATAACCGGCGCCACTAGAAACACAACCTGATTCCGCCAGTTGCCCCTCGGTGGTGTTGTAGCCCAAACTCTTTGTTTCCATGGCCGCACAAAGAGTATAATTCGAACCATTACTATCCCCGGAATAAACAAAAGCATAGCTGCCGCCTGGTAATTCCAAATTATTATCCTGAGGGTTTGGATCAGCAAAGGCTTTGGTTTCCTCATTCCAACAGGTTTCACTATTATAACCAGCGCAAGGACCAAGCTTATTAATAGGATCAATTAATGACTGGGGCATTCCTAATTGGGGTAAAAAGAGAGATTGCCAACTAGGCCAAACGGAAATACTGCTTAAAGGCAAATAGGTGCCAGCGCCAAGAATCGGATACTTGTTATTAATTTTTTTAAAAGCGGACAGAGATTCACGCAAATCACCAAGCATACCCAAACGCCTCACATCTCTAGCCACCTTGGCGCGCAAACTATCACAATATAATCCTTGAGTACAGTCGGCGTCGGTATAACAAACAGAGTTTTCTTGAGGTCGACAACGTCCGGGCGCTTCGGTTTTACCAAAACAATATTGTCCCTGACTACAATCACTGTCATTTTCACAAAGCAAAGTGGAAATATAACAATTACCGGCCGTAGTTAAATTGCTGTTAAAGCGCCAGTGGCTAATAATTTGACCCAACACATCCACTGTTTTTAGCTGGGGATTCTGATTATAAGAAATCAAATAGATATTGGTATAGATGTTTTTAGTAGCCAAATCAACATTCGCGGCGTTTACATAAACAGTGCGACCGTCGCGGACAGCATCATAACCATCAACCAATAAAGCCTGCGGAGAACCAGAAAATCCCTGACTCTTATACCAACGAGCGGCGCTATAATGATTAGGGTTAGGTAATACTCTCACCGCAATAACGTCACTGTCCTTGTCATCAATAAAAGTATTATTAATAGTATTATTAATAGTCTGTCCCCCCGGCTCGTCACCGGTAGATTTAGCAGCTTGGCCGCAATGAGCCCAAGAGAAAAATAAACCTACAATTATTAAAGCGTAAAAATAGCCTCGCTTGTTCATATAAATTTATTTAGGGCGCGGGGACAACGATGGTTATCTGCGCCGATTTATTGCTTTCATTGTTAGAAGAGTCCAAAGCTGACAAAGCAAAATAATGAATACCTTGACTAAATTGCTGCAAATTCAAATCCATGGTCGTCGCCTGTTTATCGGAATCATAAGATTCGCCATATTGGCCACTGCTAACACCGTGGTAAAGACGATAAAAAGAAGTATCATCCGTATTCGCCTGCCATACAAAATGTAATCGCTGTCCGTTCACAATAGTAGCCGTCAAGCCCTGAGGAGGTGCGGGCGCTAAAGTATCGGTAATTAACACCGTCTTCTCTTCAGATAAAGGACTCTCTACTTGGGCCGAGGAAATAGCCGATATACGAAAACGATAATTTTCACCTGCTTGCAATCCTTTTAATAAATAATGACAAGAATAATTTTCTCCATTGGCAGGGGTTAGGGGAGTACAAACAGGACCGGGAACGCCAACAATATAAGCATCCCTGGGACTAATATCAACAAAAGACATGTTGCCGGAAGAGACCGGGGCATAATATAAACGATACTTGCCCATTAAACTGGCATTAGCATTATAAATTACACTGGCGTCGCCATACCACTCTAAGCGAACCGAATCGCCGTCTTCCTGATCAATAGCGGCGGTAATCGCGCCAATTTGGGGCGTGGCCTCCTTGAAAAAATATGACTCCTTTAAAATATTCCAAATACAAAAGCCGTCGCCAACGCCATCATAATTATTATCAGGACCGCAAGTTGTGCCTAAGTTAGAACAAGCGGTTTGCCCCTCACTGCAAATCAAGGAATTACTAGTACCGCGAATTACAGCCGGATTAATCATTGCCGGCAAATCATCAGCCAGGCCATCAGCGCCGGCATCGCGGCAATAATAAAATTTATAATTATAATTAGAGCAGTTATTACCAATAGCGCCGACACAAGTATCATACCACGGCGACCAGGCTAAAGTAACCGGATTAACTGCTGGCCAAGGATTTTTACACAGGAAGATAAATAGAGGCGTCTCAGCTTGCAAGCCGTCCCCCTCTTGATAGATATTACAACAATTATTCACACATTCCGGTTCGGCACAAACACAAGAAGCTGAACTGTTACAATTAGGCGCCGAAAATCGATTCATATCAATTTGAGCAGAAAGAATCGTCGAATCATCGGAAACACCGTCTGCGGCCACCACAAAAGCTTGATTATCGGCTAAGCCGCTAACATAGGCAATGCTGGCAATACTGGGTTTAGCAACCTGCCAAGACCAATCCCAATAATAGCCGGAGCTAGGATGTAAAAGCTGATCATCAGCGCTATAAGCACCAGCTTTAAATAATTTATCACGGTCATTTTTAGTGTCGAAACTATTACTATTAGGATTGGAGTCGTCTTCATTAAGGTCATTATCGGTACTTTGAAAAAGATAAGAAGCCGGTTCGGTAACTACATAGTCAACAGCGCAGATACCGACATTAGCGCCTTGCTGGGGCAAGGTGGTAAATCCGGCAATATAAGAATTTTTAAAAGTTAAATTATTAAATTTAATATTTTCGCCTTCAATATAACTGTTCGTCCCCAAATTTAAATATCCGGGGCCATTAAGACCGATTTGCCATTGGCTTAAAACGCCAGCGTTACTATCCAAAGATTCGTCGCCTTTAACAATTAAATAATAATTAGTAGCCGGAGATAGCAATTTTTTAGGGATAAATTCAGCCACGCTGCCATTACCATTATTAATAACCGAAATATTACCTGGAATCGAGCAATAGAGTTTATCAGGCGCCGGCGGATTTAAGGCTAAAACAGGAGCAGAAGATAAGCCTAATCGATTTAAAATTGACCGGAAAGACGATTTAACTTGAGAGTAAGCTTTAGCTAACCAATTATGGTTGATGGTGTTGACGGTGCTTACAGAAGCTAAGAAAGTACCAGCCGGACAAACGCCATTACCGTAATCATGCTCTTCTAATAATAAAATATTATCCATCACGCTTCCCACGTCCATTAACTGATCAAAAGGCACTCTGATGCTGGCATTGCGACAAACACCGGTAGCGCCATGAGGCGGCACCAACTGGTCGCCTAACACCGAAGGACGATTACGACAACAAGCGCTGGCGTCACAGCCTAAAGTATTAGCATTGCCACAATCAACATCCTGACTGCAACCACAGCAAAGACCGCGGTCCTCGCCGGAACAAGGCGTCTGGTTAGATTGACAAACTAAGCTACCATTGCCAATGCCGGAGCAAGAATCAGGATTACCTACTTGGCAGCAACAAGCGCCACAGTCGCCGGGGAGACCAATATTACCGGAACCATTAAGACAAGCGAAAGGAGGAGAACAAAAAGACTGGTTGCAGTCAGTGTTATTAGTCGTTAAGTTGCGACAATCTTTACCTAGACCGCCAAATGGTGGCTGAGCACAGCCAATACTGCAAGCCGTCTGACTGTTATAAATTCCTATTGGCGAAGGATTGGGGTCACACTGCGCCTCATTAGGAGCCGCCTGACAATTATAATAGGCGCAATAACCACCAAGCATCTGCGCGCCGCTGGTGCACTTTTGGTCATTAAAGTTAAAACAACAACCGTTGGCCGCCGCACAAGCAACCAAATCGCCGTCGAATTGCCCACAAAAAGATAAACCGGGACTAGCAGCGCAATTATTAACGCATGCTTCCACGTTCTTAAATAATCCAAAAACCTTAGGCGTCGAAGAGGCACATAAACTCGGATCACCAGGAGGAGTAGAGGAAGCGTTCTGGCAATCATAATAGGCGCAATAACCGAAATCGGGGCTGGCAGGATCGGCACTCACCTCCTGACCATTACCACCCCGGCAAACATCGTCTGCGGGGGAGGCGGTGCCTTTTGAATCAAGACAGCAAGATTGACTATGATTTAAACAAGACTGGACTGATAGGCGACTGCAGTCAACACAAGCTCCAGTCGGCACGGAAATATCACAATATTTACCAGAATGGGCACTACAATTACAAGCTTGATCAGATAATAATTGCTCTTCCGGAGAAATAGTACCATTACCATCGCTATCGATCATACAACCAGAACATTGGCCTAAACCAGCTTTATCGTCGCTAGTATCACTGCCACAAGTCCCACTACAAGTTAAAGGCAAACAACAATCACGAGCATCCTGACCGATTTCACAACAACAATCGCAACGAGCCGAAGTGTCAGCTAAACAAGAAGTGCCATCACAACTGGCGCTACCGGGGCATAACTCGGCACTTACACAACGTCCTTCTTGGCCGATTGGCCGACAATTAAAGTTTGTCGGGCAGAGAGAACAAGTTGACTCCGTTGAGCTCGTGCTGTCGACACAATGACCGCCATCAAGACGTGTCCAACCATTAGGACAAGAAGAGGCAACGCTTATTTGCCAATGAGCTTGACCGCCAAATTGGCTAAAAATCTTACAAGATTGAACAGCGTTAAATGTTTGCTGACCAAGAGTATAACTAATATTAGAATCTAGGGAACAAGTATTATTATTAATAAAGCATCGATCAGATTGATGATCATAAACACAAGTTCCTTCGCCTAGCTCAGCACAAGCAGGTACAGTCGCGCAGCTGGAATCGCAAGAACCTAAAACCTTGGTGCCACCGGCATAAGGGGAGCATAAACCCGGAGAATTAGGACAAAAAGCGCCAACCTGGCAAGCCCCCAAGGCCTGAGCCATTCCTTGGCAACTATCAAACTCATCATCACCCTCAACCCCGCCAAACTCAGTAGAAAAATTCCATTCAAACACGGAATTAGGAATGTCGACATAACACTCGGCCAAAGAAGTAGCGCAACGTCCTTGCTTGTAGGTGCCTGCCGGACAACAAGTATCGCCACTACAATCACTATTATCAACGCAAGTACCAATTTCAAAATTAACATCATTACCCCATTCACTATTCTTGACCACTTTCACGGCACCGGTCACTGCATTATCAGGCACGCTGGGATTTAATTTCTGAGCTGATTGTTCAAGACTAATTTTACCGCTGACCGAACGGTTATAAGAAAAAACAGTTAAAGCATTGCCACCGTTATCGCCAAAATATTCACCCCAAATTTCTACGGGCGTGCCAATTTGACCACGCGTAGGAAAAATACGACAAATACTAGTCTTCAAAGAAGAATTAGCATCAACCGTAAAAACATTAGGGGTGGCATTTTGAGAATCAATTTTATCATCATTAATTTCCATCCTGAGCACATAATTGCCGTCATTGATATCGGCCGGAACTTTCACGGTAACGTGATTGTCTTTCCAGACAGAACTAGCGCAAACCTCGGGAAAATCATAACTGGCCTCCTTGTCCCCAAAAAATACCCGGGAAGATCCACGAGCGCCGCCGAAACCAGAGCCATGGATGGTGACATATTGACCGGCACGGCCGCTACTTGGCTCAAAATAACTAATATAAGGACCCTGATTGGGCTCAGCCTGCTTTACAAAACGAACATAATTGCTTTTTTCATTATTACCAGCAATACTAGCCACCACAAAACTACTCATCTCGCCCTTATTAACATTAGGAATGGTAGTTGTGCCGGTTAAGCCGGTCGGATTAATAAAATCGGAAGCCAAACCGCGCACATTTTTATCATAGCTACCAAAATAAGCTTCGCCTCCATACAAATTAACACCGCGATAATTTACCTTTTCACTTAACAACCCAGAGTCCGGAGTGAGCAAACAAACTCCAGGGCGAACAATGCTGTTAACTACAAAATCTTCAATAATCGGTCCATTATCGTCATTAGTGCTATCACTCTGATTATCAGCGGTAACAACCCTCACCGCCCCAGTTGTGGCTGTATTCGGGACAACAACGATAATCTGATTATTTGTCCAAGAATCAATACAATCAGGATTTAAAGCAGTAGGATTAAGGCCGACAGCATCCGTACTAAAAATAACCTTGCTCACTAGGGGGTCATACTGGCCAAAATTAGACCCAGAGATAGTAATGATATTATCAGCCGTACCGTTAGGCGTGTTTAAATTACAGCCCAAAGAACAATCGGCGTCGGTAGTGCATGACAAATCAACATTCTCATTACAAAAACCACCCGCAGGACTAATATTGGTAATCACCGGCGGCCCGTAACAAGTACAAGAGTCCGGGTTGCAGCTTAAATATTCCGCGCATTTATTATTATCCGCTTCGCAGGTTGGAGTATTAGTATCGGCATCGCAATAGTCTCCCAATTCGCCTTTAGGCAAACATGAGCAAATATCCACATCGCAAAAACTATCAACAGAACAGATTTGATCAGCCGCTTGGCAGCCACTTAAAGGACTACTGTCACAACTGCTCGGGCCGCCGCCATTATTACAATCAGACCCCAGACATGGCCCCCAAGAACCGTCAATACAACTCATAGAGCCACCGCAACCGCAAGACAATAATTGTCCAGAATTACATGATGATCCAGATGAACCATTGCCGTTAGTTGCGCCCGTAAGGCGGCTTAATATAAAAGAAGCAATACCCCAAGCTGATAAAATTATCACTAAACCAATTACACTGTTTTTTAAAATTTTTTTTGCCTTTTCTATCTTGTCTTCTGCGCCATTGGATGTCATCCAAATAAAACCGCCGTAGATAATCAAACCGACAGCCAGCACTCCCAAGACAAGCATGACGATATTAATAACTCTCGCGGCGATTGTCCGCGGATCACCCGAACTTAAAACAATATCATTATTAATCTCATTAACACCGACATCAATCTGAGCGTTAGCCAAACCGCTAAAGGTTAAGCTGACACCAAACAAAAAGAGGAAGACAGCAATCCGAATAATAAATTTCTTATTTTTATTCACAAAAGAAGACTTATTCAGCATAAAAGCGTGAAGATAATCAGCGGCCAAAACCGCTAACGACTTTAAACTTTATTTTATTACTAAACTTTAGCTAATTACTGGCAATTGCCGTCATCCCCCAAAAGGCTAGTCGGCACACCGTAACAACAAGAAGGATTATTGGCATCAGCCGCGCAATTAGGGCCGGCACTAGGCTTGAAACAGTTCTGATAAATATCTTTTACCCCCGAACCGACTTGAGACTTATAAGTTACCGAAGGGCTTAATTCCGTATGCTTCAAGAAAACAAAAGTTAAATCGGGTTCACCGTCAAGCGGAAAAACATCTCGATTCTCCGCCGTCACCCAATAACCCACTGGCGAAGGAGAAGAGGTAAAAAGATTAATGAGATGATGCTCTACGTTTTTCTGGCCGTTATTTATCCAAACACTGCCCGTGCGCAGACTGGCGTTCATCATTAGGGTATTAAAATTAATTTGAACAGGGGCTTTAGTGTCAGCCTTTAAACTATTATTATCTGGCTTAATGAAAGAAATTTGAGGCGGCGCGGACATTATTTGATCATTAATATAAAAAGACCAGCGATATTTATCTTTAAGCTCCAGATTGGCGGGCTCATTTTCGTTATAAAAAGTAATTGGTCCATCCGCAAAAACGTCACGATTACCGTCTAAGGAATTAACGGCAGCGTCGACAATGCCATCAAGCTGATCAAGATTAGCCACCGGATAATTTTTGCCGTTAACATCCTGACAAGTAAGATAATTAAAAAATGGCGCACAGTGGGAAAACGGCTGAAAATTAGCGCAATCCGCATCAGTATTACAAGTCTTTAAATTAGCAGCTACCAGTTCAACGGCTAAATGACTATCCGCTGGTAAACAATAAATCTTCTCGCCGCAACTATTTTGTCCGCACTCAACATCAGAAATAAATTCAACTGACTTGTAGGCGTTGGAGATTAAAAAATTTCCAGAAAGATAATGGCCAACACAAACGTTATCGCTACACTTATAAGAAGCGCAGTCGGCGTCAACGCTACAAGAAGCACCATCGGTGGCTGTAGCTTCCGCATTGACAACCCGGATATAATCAGCGACTTCATCAGCGGAACCGGAAACAAACATCGGATTAACCGCTTCGTTAAAGTTCACCTGAATAACCGAATTCATCGGACGGTCATGACGATCTTTTACTTCGCTGACCCTAACCAAATCAGTCCCGCCGCTAAACGCCTGCAAAGAAAGGGCGTCACTATTAGTGGTAGATAAATTTATATTATTGCCAGCCGCACCGGCTACTTTAGCGATTAAAATTACCTTATTCCCTTCTAAATCAACATTGACATCGGGATGACCGCTTAATTTTACAAAAATATTAAGGGCGATAATATTTAAACCACTACAACCACTAATCGAAATATTATGGTCGTTATTATTTTCAGAAAAGGTAAAGGTATATATTTCTCCGCCCACAGTAAGTTGGTCGGCTAAAATCTCCGGTTGAATATTTATCTGCCAAGCATTGCCGGCCTCATGACCCTCAACATCGAGTTGAAAAAATCCAGAGAAAACAATCTGATTGCCGTTCCAATTAGCTACTCCCAATAATTCTTGCCCGGCAAACAACTGGGCTTGATTGTTATCAGGGGTAGTAACGACGGTCAAGGCAGAAACATTCTGATGAAAATTATCATCAAGAATAGCGCTACCGTTCTGATTACCGGCTATAGGTATTACTCCTAAAATAGAGGGCGCTTGATAAACCTGAGGACAATTATTGACGGTCACGGCCGCCTGAGCAGCAACGGCGGCAACAGTCTGACTGTAAAAATCCTTTTCATTATCAGGCAAAGGGAAAATGCCTCCTCTCAGCACCTGAGGAGGAGTTAAATCTAAATTATTACTCACTCGAAAGCCCCACTGAAGCCAATCGGTATTACAAGTTTTAAAGATTGAATCACCGCTATCCTTCAAAATACCATTAGTAAATTTAACTTGATAATCAGTATCACCATCAGGGCTGCCCAAGAAGTCATGCGGGGTGATAATTAGAGTCTGCCGGTCACTGGAAACACTCACGTGTGCTTGATTGACATTAGTATTATCATTTGGACAAGAGGTATCACCACAATTATCACCAAAATCTTGCCGGAAAATACGAATATGTGTAGGATTGATTAGATTACATGAAGCCTGGTCGCAAGCACAAGCTTCGCCAGCGGCATTCTGGCAAACACTGGTTAAAAGTATTGGTTCCTTAAAAGTAATGATTATAGAAGTGTTACGAGCCACATCGGTTTGACCATCTTCAGGATAAACACGCTCAACCGTACAAGCCCCTATTGCCCCAGTGCCAACTAGAGCACTATTGCTGCCCGAATCGCCATTAAAAAAGCCACCGTTACCGGTAGCGCCTAAAAGACGACTCATAATAAAAGAAACAATACCCCAAGCCGATAAAATTATCACTAAGCCGATAATAGCGTTTTTTAAAGTATTCTTAGCTTTATCAATTTTATCTTCATTACCTCCGCTTGTCATCCAAAGAAAACCGGCATAGATGATCAAGCCGACCGCAATTACGCCTAAAAACAATAAGGCGATATTAATGATCCTGGCAATGATAATGCGAGGATCAGTATCACTTAAAACAATGGCATTGTTAATTTCGTTAATGCCGACATCTAAATTTTGGGCAAAAACAAAATTAACCGAGAATAACCCAGCGCTAATAAGCGCAAAAAATAATAAAAACGAAAAAAATCGACGGCGCATTTTATTTTAATTGAACCGCCAAGCGTGATATAATTTAAAAGCTTAGCAGTTAAGCTTATTATAACATAAAAATACAAAATTAGAAAAGACATGACGATTGATCGCATCATCAAAAAATTTGAGGAAAATCATCCCAACGAAGATACCACAAAGCTGCGTTTAGCTTATGATTTTGCGCTTGAAGCGCACGCAGGACAACTGCGTAAAACCGGCGAACCCTACATCCAACACCCACTACATACAGCCTTTCTCTTAACAGAAATCAAAGCCGACCTACCAACAATAATTGCCGGGCTAATTCATGATGTTCCCGAAGATACGGATAAGACTATTGAAGATGTTCGAAAAAACTTTGGCGAAGAAGTGGCGACTCTTGTTGAGGGCGTTACTAAACTGGGAAAAATAAAATACAGGGGAATTGAGCGCTACCGAGAAAATCTAAAAAAGATGTTCTTAGCAATGGCCACTGATATCAGAGTAATTTTTATTAAATTCTGCGACCGCCTGCATAATTTGCGCACCCTTGAAGGACTGCCTGAGGCTAAACAAAAAAGAATTGCCCAAGAAACCCTGGAAATATATGCACCCATTGCTGGCATGCTTGGCATCTGGCGTTTAAAGTGGCAATTAGAGGACCTCTGCTTCAAATACTTATACCCAGAAAAATTCCAAGAATTAGAACAGAAATATGAAGTTGAAAAAAAAGCGGAAAGAAACCAATATTTTCAAAAAATTAAGAAAGAACTATTGCCACGATTAGCCGAAACTAATTTAAAATATGATTTAGAAGTTCGTTTCAAACATCTATACAGCATTTATCAAAAAATGCAGCGCAAAGACAGAAAATTCGATGAAATTTATGATGTCTTCGCTTTAAGAATAATTGTGCCCACTATTGATGATTGCTATAAAGTTCTCGGCATAATCCATACTATCTGGAGACCAAAGCCTAACCGTTTCAAAGATTATATCGCCGTCCCCAAGCCTAACGGCTATCGTTCTTTACATACTACGATTTTTGGACCGGAAGGCAAGGCGGTTGAATTTCAAATCAGAACCCAAGAAATGCACGAAGAGTCATTATACGGTTTAGCCGCCCATTGGTATTATAAAGCTAAAAACCAAAACGAATTACAACCTCATTGGGTTAAAGAAATTGTTGACATCCAAAAAGAAATTTCCGACACCAGTGAATTAATAAAAAATATCAAATTAAATATTTTTAATGACCGCATCTTTGTGTTTTCGCCAAAAGGCGATGTTTTTGAATTACCGGAATATTCCACTCCCATAGATTTTGCATATGCCGTCCATACTAATATAGGCAACCAAGCTACCGGCGCGATTATTAATGATCGCTTGGCTAAGCTTGACCAAGAATTAAAAAACGGCGATTTAGTGGAAATAATCACCGATAAAGGGCGGCAATATCCTAATCGTGATTGGCTAAAATTTGTCAAAACAAAAAGAGCGCGTGACTGTATCAAGCAATTTGCCAAAAAAAGTCCGATTGAAAATTTTAAGCGTTTTCTCCCAAGCAGAAAAAAAGAATAAAACCGCAGACAATAATATTAATGATCTCAATGGTCCCCTTCCCGCGCTTACTGGCAGCCCCTGCGGGGTTTTCTGCCCTTTTAAAAAATCGCCCACTAAACAGGGCGATTTTTATAAATATTATCTGTTCTGAGTTTCTTCTAATTTACCGATCTTACGTAAATATTCTTTTTTACGCTGGGTCTTGATACTGATTAAAGCATATTTCTTCTGTTGTCTTTTAGTCTTCTTGGGTTCCAAGTGTTGTTTGGAACGTGCTTTCTCCAGGCGTTTACTATTTTTTAAGCCTTTCTTGAATTTACGCAAGAAACTCTCAAAACTTTCGCCAGGTTTTCTTTTAAAATCAGCCATAAATTACACCTTCCTTTCTATTTACTTTTTTTTCTAACCTATCTTTTATCTTCTTAAAGGCCACGGTTTCTTGGACTCCAGACTCCATGTCTCTTAACATAATAGTTTCATCCATTACTTCTTTTTTACCTAAAATCAAGCTTATCTTTGCATTTAAACGAACCGCTTCTTCCATTTGATTTTTTAGACTGTCAGTGGAAAAAGACTGACGAACATTGAATCCGGCCCGACGTAATTCCTCAAAAAGTATCAAAGATTTAATCTTCGCCTGATCTCCAAGTTGGGCAAGGAATATTACCTCCTCTTTAAAGTTGGGTAGAGTTAAGCGATCTTTTACCTTGGCTACCAGTCTTTCCAAACCAATAGCCAGGCCAACAGAAGGTGTCGGTCGACCGCCCAGGCTTTCAACTAAAGTATCATAACGGCCGCCTCCAGCTAAAGCTAATTTACTAGAAGCAACCCCTTCATCATTAAGAGGCCAAAACTCAAAGACCGTATCATTATAATAACTGAGGCCGCGCACCAGGTAAGGGTTAAAATTATAAGGGATACCGAGCTCGTCTAAATATTCAAGCACTTTAGCAAAATGATTCCGACTTTCATCGGATAAACAATCGGCAATCTGAGGCGCTTCATGTAATAAATTCTGACAAGCCTCTTCTTTGCAATCCAATAAAGCCATCATGTTATTGCCTAAATATTTCTTACAATTATTACAGAGCTTGGAACGGCGACCACGTTCCTTATAAAAACTATTAAGCTTGCTGATGTATTCTTTGCGGCAATCGGCTTTACCTAAACTGTTGATTTGAATCTGAAAACTAGCTTGTAAATCTTGAAAAAAATTATAAGCAGCGGTAATCAATAGAGCCTCGGCCATCGGCTTGTCTTCGCCGATAACCTCAAGATTAAACTGAGTTGACTCGCGATAACGACCAGTTTGCATTTTTTCTTTTCTAAAGACTGAACCAATAGAATAAAGACGGACAGGCTGAGGGAGTTCAGAAAAATTATTTTCAATATAAGCTCTTAAAATTCCTTGGGTAAGTTCTGGACGCAAAGCGCCATTTTCTCCTTTTTCGCAGTCGAGTGTATACAGTTCTTTGTTATTGTGCCTGGTCGATTTTTTATATAAATCAGCGCTCTCAATAATCGGAGTCTTGATGGCATTAAAACTATAAAGCTCAGCTAAAGCTGCGGCCTTATTGGAAACAGCGCTAAAATAACGGAATTCTGAAGGCACAATATCCTTCATGCCTAAAAGGCGAGGAATGGCTTTTGCACTTCTTCTTTCTAAAGCTTTTTTAAAAATCGGCATGTTTTTAGCGTTTACCTTCTGTCGAGACATAGAAAAAATAATAATTATTTAGAATCACTGTAATCTACCGGCTGATTAAAAATAGCTATCCGGCTGAAAGGCCAGCCGCGCAAGAACACTCTCCCGGTAATAAAACTGCGATTAACCGCACCGAAACTGCGCGAATCTTTGGAGGCGGTACGATTGTCGCCCAAGACGAAATACTCATCTGCACCCAAGCTAATCTTATCATCGCTATTGGAGTAGGTCGGCGTCCCTTTGTCTAAATACGGCTCTGACAAAACCAAACCTCCAGGATATTGATCGTTATAAATAATTACTTGCGAGTCTTTAATCTGCACACTTTCCCCAGGCAAACCAATGACTCTTTTTATAAAATATTCCTGAGGATTCAGGGGATAGCGGAAAACAATAACCTCGCCTCTAGCGATCGGACGAAAACGATAGCTGATTTCATCAATTATCAGGTATTCATGATCTTGAAAACTTGATTCCATCGACATTCCTTTTACATAAAAAGGCTGAATAAGGAAATAACGCACCGGAATAATGATAGCTAAAGAAATTGCTACCACCTTAACTGCTTCAAAAAATAAAATGAGTATTTTCTTAAACATAATGAAAAATTGCTAACAAGCGCCGCCATATTCCTAATAAATAAGGCTGACGGTTAGCAACGCTTAGAGAGCATATCACAAAAAAGTAAAAAAAGCAAATCGATTAAATTTCAATTATTAGCCAATAAACATCGCGTCACCATAACTGTAAAAACGATAATTTTCCTGAATGGCTTGGCGATATGCCTCCATAACGGCCTTCTGTCCGGCAAAAGCGGAAACAAGCATCAAAAGACTAGATTTAGGTAGATGAAAATTGGTAATTAAGGCATCAGTTAAAATAAACTGATAGCCAGGATAAATGAAAATATTGGTCCATCCTTGATACGTCTCTCCCAAAGATAATCTTCCCCGACTAATTTCTTGCCCATAAGACTCCAGAACACGACAGCTAGTGGTTCCAACCGCCACTATTCTCCGCTTTTGCTTTTTGGCCGCCACCAATACTTTAGTGGCCTCAGCACTGATAGACATAAACTCGGAGTGCATTTGATGCTTGGTTATATCCGTTTCTTTCACGGCGGCAAATGTGCCCAAGCCGACATGCAGAGTTACCGGCACTATATTAACCCCTTGTTGCCGTAATTTTGCGAGCATTCTGTTAGTGAAATGCAGACCGGCCGTTGGCGCCGCCACTGAGCCCTTATGATTATCTTGAGCATAAACAGTTTGATAACGAAGACGGTCTAACTTCTGCCGACCACTCCCTTGAATATATGGGGGTAAAGGCACCTGACCAATCTGGTCAAGTAAATGCCAAAATTCTTGCCCGCTTTTACTAAAAAATACTAACCACGTGCCGTCTCCTTGATCTTTTTCTAAAACCGCCCATAGTCCGTGACTAAAGATAATTTTTAAATTTGGATGAACACGCCCGCCAACCAAACACTCCCAACGTCCATCTTTAATAAATTTATGTAAAAAAATTTCCACTTGGCCACCGCTACCGTCCTTACGACCCATTAAACGCGCCGGAAAAACCTTTGAATCATTAATGACCAAAACATCTCCCGGTTGCAACTCATCTTTTAAATCGTCAAAACGGCGATGACGAATGTTACCGTTGAAACGGCCTAAACACAAAAGCCGAGCATGGTCGCGCGGCTTGATTGGGGTTTGAGCGATGAGATGCTTAGGTAAATTATAATTAAAATCTTCTAAAGACAAATTGATGCTTTTCATAAAAGACCGCCGTCAGAAAGATTTCGACCCAGATGAGTATAGGCAGCGGCTGTCGCTAACCGACCGCGTGGCGAACGATTAAGGAATCCCAACTGCAAAAGATAGGGTTCGTAGATATTTTCCAAAGTATCAGCTTCTTCGCCGGTAGCAGCGGCTAAAGTGTTAAGACCAACCGGTCCGCCCTTAAACTTATCAATCAAAACTTGTAAAATTTTACGATCAACCGCATCTAGACCTAAATAATCAACCGCCAATAAAGCAAAAGCTTGATCGCAGGCTTCAAGACTGATTTCTCCCTGATTTTTCACCTGGCAATAATCGCGCACCCTTTTGAGCAGACGATTAGCAATACGGGGCGTACGCCGAGAACGGCCGGCAATAGCGGTGGCGGCTGATGGCGGCAAATCGATTGCTAAAATATGGGCACTTCTAACGATAATTTTTTCCATTTCTGTTGGCAGATAAAAATCTAAATGATAGGAAAGTCCGAAACGATCGCGCAAAGGAGCAGATAAAAGGCTGGCTAAAGTCGTAGCGCCGATGATAGTGAAGCGAGGCAAATCAAGCCTTAAAGTCCGCGCGCTCGGTCCTTTACCCATAATAATATCTAAAGCATAATCCTCCATCGCCGGATATAATATTTCTTCAACTGTTTTGGGTAAACGATGAATTTCATCAATAAACAGAATATCTCCTTCTTCTAAATTACTTAGAATTGCCGCCAAATCACCACTTTTTTCAATTGCCGGGCCGGAAGTAACGCGAATATTGGCTCCCATCTCATTGGCAATCACATGAGCCAAAGTAGTTTTCCCTAATCCAGGGGCGCCGTACAATAAAATATGTTCCACCGGTTCTTTCCTTTGCTTGGCGGCCGAAAGGGCAATTTCCAGATTAGCCTTAATCCTTTCTTGCCCAATGTATTCACGCAAAAAACGCGGCCGCAACGACTTGTCTAAAACGGCTTCTTCGGTTGTTTCCTGCGGATTAAGCAGGCGCTCTTCAGACATCATAAATTTAATTATAATTTATCCCAAGTTTGTCGGCCATCACCCTCAAGGTCAAAAATATCACCGCTAAAACGTGGCTCTGATCCCAGGTTTATATCTAGCCAAGCCTTAATTTTGGCCAGCCATTCGCGCTGTTCCATTTGCTTGATATTTTGATAAAAGCGCTTATCCGCCCGACAGCCATAGGCATCGAGATTAAGGCGTTTGGCAATATACAGAGAACGGTAAAGATGAAAATCTTGAGTGGAAATTAAAAAAGATTGAACCTGAAAAAGCTTTTTAGCTCGGTAAATACTATCATAGGTATCAAGGCCAGCATGATCCAAAAAAATATCAGCTGGCAAAACCCCCTTAGCCAACAGATAATCTTTACCGGCATTCACTTCGTCATAAAGAGGGTGACCATGGTCACCGCTCACCAAAATTTTGCGCACCAAGCCAGCTTGATATAATTCAAAAGCCGTTTCCAGGCGGTCAGCAAAAACAGGACTAACCTGATTATTTTCATAGACAGCGGCGCCTAAAACTAAAACAACCGGCCTTTGTCCTTTAATATCATGCAAGCAATCGTCAACTATGTAATTACCGAAAGAATTAACGCGCTGTTGCACTAACCACAGCGACCAAACACCAAAAATCAAAAAATATAATAGCCAGCGCCAGTGGAAAGATTTACCTATCCTTATCATAGATATAAATATTAATTAAACTATCTCTGACAAAATTCGCAAATATTCTTAAAATCACAATGTTTACACATTTCTGAGGGTTGCGGCGGAAACTTTCGTGCCTTAATCGCTTCAATTTGGAGTTTTATTTCTTCTCTTAATTTTTCCTTTTCCGCCTCTTTGGGAAGAAAAGAGAGAGAACTGCCGTCTTCAACATAATAATATCTTAGAGACAAAACTTTAATTTGTAAAACCTCCTCCAAAAACAAGTGATATAAAATCAACTGACGCTTGCTATCCCAATCTAATTTATTCTTAGGGCTACCCGTCTTATAATCAATAATTTCAACCCCGCCATCAAGTTTATCGACGCGATCAATCGTCCCTTTTAAGGTTTCGCCGCCTATTTTAAAAGCAAAGCTTTTTTCCAAAAAAAGAGGAGAAGGGACGGTGGCGTCGCAAAAAACATTATAAAAAGCGCGAATCGCTTGCTTGGCCTTCTTCTTATATTCTTCGCGTTGAGCGGCGCTTTCATAACCATCTTCCAACCAATAATCGGCTAAAATTTTCTCCAAACGTTTTAAACTTAAAATATCGGGGTCAATATTAGTCTCGCCAAAAAGACTGACCTGAGGACCGTTACTTAAAGGCTTTAAAAAATCATAAAAAACATTATGCATCACCCGGCCAAAAATCAAGCTGGGTTTATCCGCCGGCGCCGGTACCTTCAAGATAAAAGCAAATTTATATTGCAAAGGACAAGTTTTATAAGCGGCTAATTGGGAAAAAGAGAAGCGTTTGGGCAGGTTCTCCGGCTTTAATTCCGTTGATATTGAAGTCTTGCCGCTCAGCGATAAATCTCGCCATAATTCATTTTTATTCCCTCCCCGTAGAACTGGAATCGGAACTAAGCCGGCCTCCTCGATAAATTGCGAAACTTTCTTTGCTCTGACGCCACCATAATCTTTAGCGCTGCTTAGATATAATTCCTGCTTAGCTCTGGTCATAGCCACATAAAAAAGCCTTCTCTCTTCTTCTATATGAGCATCTTTGCTGTCGGTTAAAGGTTCTTTAATGATTGCCTCAGGCAAAGCGATTTTGTCGTTGCGATTGATGGTCGGAAATTTCTTATCCGCCAGATTAACCACGAAGACATAAGGGAATTCTAAACCTTTAGCGGCATGAACCGTCATTACTTTTACCGTGTCTGCATCGTCAAAATCTAGACGCAAAGCGCCACTTTCACCTGACTCAAGCTCCAATTCCATCGCGGCCATAAAATCAGGCAAACGAGTTTCCGGGGCATTTTCCTCAAAACGCTTAATTTTCTGATAAAACTGATTGAGATAGGAAAAAATTTCCTGGTCACGGTCAATATCTAAGCCCTTTACCAACCCAGACTCTTCAATAAATTTTAAAAAGATTAAGCTGGGCAGAGAGCTACTAATCAGCGCCGAATGTTTTTCAATTAGTTTCATTAAAAATTTAATCGGCGGCACTGCTTCCGGGCTAAGATCGCGAACCGCCTCAACTTTCTGCAAAGTCTCGAATAAAGACCAGGCCTTACGGCGGGCAAAGCGATTAAGATTAATGATATCGGCATGAGAAATTTTAAAAGGCTCTAAATTTAAAACCCTAAATAAAGCGGATGACTCATGATAATTATCCAAAAGACGCAAATACGCCAAGCAGTCGAGAATAATCGGCTTATAATACAAACCGCGCAAAGACACAAACTGATTAGGAATGCCGCGGCGGCTCAATTCTTTCACAAACAAATCAGCGGTATCATTAGAACGGGCCAAAATGGCAAAATCGGACCAAGCCGCGCCGGCATTAGTTTTTTCCTGACGTTGATAAATAGCTAATATCCTTTCGGCGACGAAAGACAGTTCCTCTTCTTGGCTTTCCAAAAGATAAAAAGCCGGTGGCAATCCTTTTAAGGCCTCCTTGCCCTGAGCACGCAAAGATTTATTTATCGCCAACCTGTCTTCCAGGCGATTAGGGTCGTTATGGCGAATAAAATTATGGGAAATATCAAGGATATCTTGGCGAGAACGATAATTGTCGGTCAAAATAATTTCTACAGCCTCCGGAAAATCATCTTTAAATTGCATGATATTAGCTAAAGAAGCGCCGCGAAAACGATAAATTGCCTGGTCATCGTCACCTACTGCCATCAGATTATTCGCGGGGGCAGCCAGAAGTTTTACTAATTCATATTGTGCCCAATTTGTGTCTTGAAACTCATCCACCATGATATAAGTGAATTGCCGGCGGTAATATTTCAATATGTTCGGACGCTGATGGAATAATTTAAGTGTATAAAGTATCAAATCTCCAAAATCTAAGCAGCTATTATCGAGCAACAATTTATTATAGGTCTGATAAGCACCCGCTAGTTCACGATAACGTCCGGCCTCCATGCTAAGGTCATCATCCTCAGCGCCCTTTCCGGGAGCGCCAGAAAGAGCCTGATCGCCAGCTGCCAGCAAACCGTTGGCATACTCTAAATATTCATCAGGAGTAATATTTTCATCTTTTAAACGGGAAAAATGCTTTAATAATTCGGTAATAAATTTAGTGGGGTTGCCCAAAGGACGATAATAGTCCAAAGCAAATAATGCAAAATTTTGCTTTAACATCATCCATTGCTCGGTGGCGCTTAAAACACGAAAATCTGAAGGCAAACCAATGTCTAAAGCGTGTTCTCTTAAAATTCTTTCACAAAAGCCATGGAAAGTGTTAATCCATAAATCTAGATAACCATAAGGGAGAATACGGTCAGCGCGCTCTTCCATTTCTTGAGCCGCTTTCTCGGTGAAAGTAAGGAGCAACACCCGATCGCTATCTAATTTGTCATTCAATAAAATATCGGCGAGACGATTTACTAAAACTGTCGTCTTACCAGTACCAGCGCCAGCTACCACCAATAAAGGACCCTGGCGATGTTTTATCGCTCGTTCCTGTTCGCTATTGGGTTTTGATTCAAAATAAGTGGTCATAAATCTTATAATTTCAAAGCAGCTCGCAAATTCTTCTTTTCCGAGCTAGAAATCTGACCGATAATCGCCAGATTCAAACCGTTATTTTTTACAATCATCCTCGCTGCTTGCCTAATATCACTAACCTTTAGAGAACGTAATTTTTTCTCCACTTCATCCGGATCACTTAAGTGTTCACGCAAAACCGCTTGACGCCCGTACCAACTGGCAACCTCATCGCTAGCTTCAAGCCGCATCAATAATCGTCCAGAGACAACATCTTTGGCCCGAGCTAACTCTTCTGTGGAAACATCTTCAGAAGCTATCCGGCGATATTCTGAAAGAATAATTTTTACCGCTTCTTCCGTCTGCCCTTTGGGTACACCCGCCTGCGTACTTAAATAACCAGAATCGGAATAAAATTCGGCTGTTGTTTTAACATAATAGGCTAAACCGGAACGTTCGCGCAGAGAAATAAATAAGCGCGAGCTCATTGAACCGCCTAAAATAACACTCAGAAGTTTTAAGGCCAATTCTTGAGAATGTCCGACCGGCACTGTTCTCAGAGCCAGAGCCAAATTAATCTGATCAGTTTTCTTGTTTACTATTTTTAAAAGCGGCTGCTCTTGTTTTTCCTTTACAGCAATCTTATTCCGCCAAGCATTAATTGGAAATATGCCAAAAATCTTGGCGGCCGCCGCCTTATCGACCGGACGAATGGAGCCACTTAAAATCACGGAAATACTATGTGCTCCATATTGACGGCGAAAATAACGTAAGAAATCTGACCGCTTAAAAGCACGAATATTTTTCTTGGTGCCAATGGTATCCCGACCGGCAGGAGTGTCGCCATATAAACAAGATTCTAAGACATCCTCGACATGCATTATCGGATTATCTTCATACATATTTAATTCCTCAATAATAACACCCTTCTCACGCTCTATCTCGACAGCGTCAAACTTAGAATTACTGAGCATATCTCCCAGTATTTCCAAAGCCTGACCTAATTTACCGGCAGCCGTCTTCACATAATAGCCGGTATATTCCTTTGAAGTAAAAGCATTATACTCACCGCCGAGCGCGTCTAATTCAGCCGATAAAGACAAAGTATCGGGACGCTTATCCGTGCCCTTAAAAAACATGTGCTCCAAGAAATGAGATAGACCGCTTTCTTCTTTTTTTTCATATTTGGATCCGGTCTTGACCATGACTAAAGCGGTGGCAGTCTTTGCTCCGACTATTGGTGCTAATATTAACGGAATTTTATTTGACAAAAGTATTTTTTGATGTTTAGACATATAAATAATTATATTTTAAATTTAACACATCTCTGATATAATGAAAAGCGAAGTCAAAATCTTTAATTTCTTAATGATATGCCCTACCGCCTACAAAAAAATATTAACCAGATCGGACACGGCCGTGCTTATGAAATAAAGCGCATCCGCGATATGGCAGAAGGAGAAAAACCGCGGGAAAAAATGATAAAAAACGGCGTCGGTGCCCTCAGCCTAGCCGAACTCTTGGCGGTTGTTCTCGGCGTCGGCACTAAACGGGAAGAAGTTTTTTCCATGTCCTCAAGGCTTTTGCGTGAATATGGAGAAAAAGCGATTGCGGCCCAGAAAGATCCTATAGCCATCGTGAAAGAATTGAAAATGCCAGAAGCAAAGGCCTGCCAAATTGTCGCCTGCTTTGAACTCGGTCGGCGCTTATTTCAAAAAAAACCAGGTGGATTGATTACTATACGCAACGCCACTCAGGCTTTTGCCTATCTTAAAGATATGGGCGCTTTAAAAAAAGAACAATTCCGCGGCCTTTATCTCAACAACCACTACCAACTAATTCATGATGAGATTATTTCCATCGGCACCATTGACGCCTCTTTGGTGCAGGCGCGCGAAGTTTTTCGCCCAGCCTTGGAATATAGTGCCAGCGCCATTATTATCGCCCACAACCATCCCTCCGGTGTTTTAAAATCCAGCCGTGAGGACGCGGAAATAACCAACAACCTCTTAGCGGCTGGTAATATTTTAGATATTGAAATTCTTGACCATCTAATTATCGGCAATAACAAATACATCAGCATCATCTAATGAATAAAAAGATCAACAATTATAAATTGCGAGCAAATAAACGCCTATTGAAAGATGCGAGCAGCGTCAAGTTTCACGTTGACAATAATGATTATTTCGGAACGGCGGCAACTCTGATTTCTCTGATTGAAAAAAGATTAGATTCGGAAATTAAAAAAACACCTATTAAAGAACGCCAGTTACTGAAAAAAGCTTTCCGCGACTTAATAGATGATCTCCTTCTCCTGCAGACAAATTATCATATTAAGGCAAATAGACTTAAAACCCAAAAAACAGACAAGGGTAAACTAAAAAGCCAATGATCAAATAAGCTTAAAAATAACACAGTCGCAAATAAGCCGAGAAATAAATGCTCCCGGCTTTTTTTATAAACAGCCAGCCAGATAAAAATCCAAGCACCGACAAAGATAAAACCACCCTCAGTCGCCGCCAAAAGCCAATAATTATGAGCCGGCTGATATTTCCAAACAGTGTCCAGTCGACCGTAATCAGGGGAACGCTGATAATCAAAAAAGGTTGAAACCCCTAAGCCGACGCCAAAAAATGGATGCGCCCTAAAATCTTGCCAAGCGCGTTTATTAAACTCTGCCCGTTCATCAAGGGAAATGGTTTCCAAGCGGCTACTAAGATTAGCGCGCGACCATAATAAATCAGCATATTGCCAAGCAAAAAGCGAGGACAACAAAAAAGAAAAAGCCATCCAGACAAGTAGCGGGCGACGAAAAAATGACCACGCATGACGATATTCCCAAGCCATGAACAATAAACCTACCAATAAAGCAAGGAAAGCGGCTCTGGAAAAAGAAACAAGCAGAGCGCCTAGAAAAAGAAATGAAAGGGCCAGTAATAATGGTCTATATTTAGAAATATCAGCGCGCAGAGAAAGATATAGAGAAAGTAAAACGCCAATAGCCATTAAGCCACCGAAAATATTAGGATGATCGCTGGCACCATAAGCTCTCAGCCAACGTCCATCAACGGTTTCTATCACTGCCGCTCCCAAATCACCGGCATGATGTACGGCCATACCCAGCCAAGAGTTGGCCAAAGAAAGCTGAGTAAAAAACTGAGTCAACCCGATTAAAGCCTGCACGGCCAGAGAAAACAGAACCAGGCCGATAAAATAACGGCGCCAAGACGGGGGGGAGAGACGCAGGCAATAGAAAAATAAAAAAGCCAAAAACAATAAAAAGAAACGGAATAAAGAAAGGGTGGGCAAAGGAGAAAAACCAGCAGACACAAAAGCGGCAAACAAAAGAACTAAAACTGCCAACCACAAAGAACTTTCTTTTTCTAAAACATCCTTCAAATCGGCTCGGCGCAGATGGCCGGATAAAATAAAAAAAATAATAAAGAAAAAAACAAAAATAGAAGCCGCAAAAAAAGAGACTTCCCAATAATTACTGGGGGCGGGCAGCCAAATTAATTTTGTCTGCCAAGGCAAAAACAAAGCGCTGGCCAGTAAAAAAATAAAACTTAAATTTTCTGCCAATTTATTAAACATTAAATAAACGGCGCAAGCGCTCTTGATAGCGCCGAGTAAATTCTTGGCGCCTATCTACTAAATATAGTTTTAAGATTCCCGGCTTGATAATCACTCTAGAATCCAAATTAGCTTTATCCTTAAGAGCGGCTGGCATTATTCTCAACTGAAAACGTCTGGCGACACTCTCCAAATAATCGCAAAATTTCTGCCAAAACTTTAAAACTAAACGAGTTTTTAGCCAATAACGGGGAGACTCGCGATAAGATTGATTATTGACGACAAAATCGCCGTTAGGCAGATACTTTTTTAACCAAGCGTTAGCTTGCATTAATTGGTGGTGATAGGCGCCAGCATCATATAAAGGATAAAGACCGGCCAGCCAGAAATGAAAATAATAATCATCAGCACCGTCAGCCATGGGACTTAAATCCAAATGTCCGCTATCCACATAGAAGCTAAGACAAATCTTATCGCGTTTTTTCTGGGGCGTCGGCCGTTGGCGCAACAGCTTCATCAAACCGGCACAAAAAAAACGTGTAATCCAAATACGATTTTCTTTGGAAATAATAAAAAGATCGATATCACTGCCATCACGCAAATTATGACGACCGATAAGATTACTTAAAGCGACAAATTCAACGGTCGGTAATAAACGAAATAAACGTACGGCTCGACGGGCTATTTTTAACTTACGATTAGTATAATGGTAACGCTGTTTGCGCACAGCAACCAGGGTATCCTGCCCCGGTAAATAGTAAAAACCTTGGCTTCCACCCAAATAAGAACGCGCCAGTAAAAATTTAGCCGCTGTTTCAGTCTCAGCAAACTTAGCCTCTACACTCAAATAACGCCAAATTTCATAAGCGGTTAAGGGATAAGAAAACATGTCAAAAAACACAACAATCTTCAAAATCGCTTCTTCTAGTTCTGTTAAATCCTCGAACTTGCCGGCCATAGATTTTATTTAGGGCGCTCAATCTTTAAAGGCTCAATATTGCTTTCTCCTCCAGTAATTTTAATCACATCCTTATCAATCTTTTTAAACTCATGATAAGCGTCATTATAATGGTTGACGGTGGTCGACAGGCTGCCACCAAGCTTGCGTAGGAATTCATCATAGCTGAGCATGTGTTTACCCAGCTTTTCAATATTAGCTTTTATCTCTTTCGCTTTCTCCTCAATCTGCATCGCCTTCAAGCCTTGCAAAACTGTTTGTAAATAAGCCAAAAAAGAAGTGGGGGAGACAATAATAACCTTTTTGTCGCGGAAAGCGTATTCAATTAAGTCGCGAGTATTAATCTTGACCGTGCCCACGGAATTAACTAAGAGATCATAATATATCGCTTCCGAAGGAATAAACATAAAAGCAAATTCCAGAGTGCCGCGTTCAGGTAAAACATATTTAGCGGTCTCATCAATACGATTCTTTAAATCCTGCTTGAATTGCGCCTCAATTTTCTTGCGCGCTTCTGGGTCACTAGTGTTAAGCAGGCGTTCGTAATTTTCCAAAGAAAACTTAGCATCAATAGGAACCATCTTATCTTTAACAAAGACGACCGCGTCCACAATTAAATCTTTACCAGTCTTCTCATTCTTTCCCAAAGGATATTGCAGTGCATAAGAGTTCGGCGGCAAAACATTTTTTAAAGTTTCTTCTAAATAATACTCACCCAAGACACCCCGCTGTTTCGGATTCTTCAAAATATCTTGTAAATTTTGCAACTGTGAGGAAAAATTAATTACTTGTTTATTAGTCTCATCCAACTTGGCTAATTTTTCGGTAACATCGGCAATTAATTTAGCCGATTGCCCGGTAATATTTTGGATTACCCTGGTTGTCTGCTCAAATTGTCCCTGACTGGCGCGATGAGTTTCACTAAGCTTTTTATCTAATTCTTGGCGCATTTCTGTGTTCTGAGCGGCTAATTGCGACAATTTTTCTGATTGCTGGGCCAAACGCTCAAGCAGCGCCAGCGACTGAGCATCGTTAATTGGCGTTTTTTTCTTCAATAAAAGTAAAATTACGAAGATTAATCCAGCTAAAATTAAAGCAAAAATTGAAATTAAGATAGTGTTATCCATATGTTTATAATTATAGCCCAGTTTTATGTTTTTCACAAAAAACTGTCTTATAAAGACAGCTTTTTAAGGGGATAATTCTTCTCTCTACTTAAAATTAAAAGAGTATTGCCACGTAAACAGTAATTAAATCCAAGTAACACCCGATACCCTATCCTCATCGTCCTTAAAGCGCATAATACGCACCCCTTGGGTATCACGACCAAGAGTGCTTACTGTCTTAAAAGGAGTTCTAATTACTTGGCCATTATTGGAAATAATAATTAAATCACGGTTCTCCATCACATCGGCATTAACTAAGAAAGCATTGGTAATATCACCAGTCTTATCAGTCACTTTCGCTGTCTTAATACCACTACCACCGCGTCTCTGAACTTTATATAAGGATAAATCGGTACGCTTCCCATAACCCTTAGCCATAATAATCAGAATCTGATAATGGCGCTTCTTGTCTTTGTCGGTTTTAGCCACTCCCATGCCGACGACAGCGTCATCTTTATGTAATCTGATTCCATAAACACCGGTAGCATTACGGCCCATATCACGAACGTCAGTTTCCTTAAAACGAATTGCTTGCCCTTTAGCGGTAATAAGCTGAATATGATCGCTGCCGGAAGTCGGCTTTGCCCAAATCAAACGATCATCTTCCTTAATTTTAATGGCAATCAGACCGCTGCGACGGACATTATTAAAAGCGGATAATTCAACTTTCTTTACCAACCCCTTCTCGGTGGCAAAGAATAAATATTTACTACCGAAAATCTTATCAAGCGGCAGCACGGAAGTTACTTGTTCGCCGCTGGTCAACTGTAAAAAATTAACGATTGAATTACCCTTGGCAACCCGAGAAGCTTGAGGAATTTCATACGCCTTCAACTGGAAAGCCCGACCGCGAGTAGTAAAGAATAAAATATCGCTGTGAGTAAAAGTGGTAAACATAAATTCAACCGTATCTTCCTCCTTAGTAGTTAAACCCATAACACCCTTGCCGCCACGAGCCTGTACCTTAAAAGTATCCGGCTCCAAACGCTTGATATAGCCGTCGCGCGTCATCATAACCATTGTTTCTTCATTCGGCACTAAATCTTCCAAACTAAATTCCTTGACGCCATGAACCACAACAGCGGTCCGGCGAGGATTATCAAATTTATCGGCCACAGCCGTAATCTCCTCTTTAATGATGCCCCGAATCTTCGCCACGGACTTCAAAATACTTTCCAATTCTTTAATAAGTTTCTGCTTTTCTTTTCCTTCCTGCTCAATCTTCAAACGTTCAAGATTGGCCAAACTCTGCAGTTTCATTTCCAAAATAGCAATAGCCTGACGCTCAGATAATTTAAACTTCTTAATCAAATTAGCTTTCGCCACTTCTTTATCTTTAGATGCCTTAATCGTCTTAATCACCTCGTCTATATTTTTTAAAGCTATCAGTAAACCTTCCAAAATGTGCGAACGGTCTTTGGCTTTATTCAATTCAAATTGAGTGCGACGACGCACAACTTCTTCCCGATGTTTGATATACTCTTCTAAAATCATCTTCAAAGTTAAAACTTTGGGCTGGATGCCGTCAACTAAAGCCAACATGTTCACATGAAAACTAGTCTGCAAAGCAGTGTGTTTGTACAGAGCATTCAGGATTTTCTTGGGATAGGCATCCTTCTTTAATTCCGCCACAATACGGACGCCGTCCTTATCCGATTCGTCGCGCAAGGCCTTAATGCCGTCAAGCTTTTTCTCTTTCACTAAATCGGCAATCTTTTCCACTAAATCAGCTTTATTAACTTGATAAGGTATTTCCGAAATTACAATTTGAAAACTGCCGCCTTTCTGTTCTTCTATTTCCGCTTTGCCGCGGATAACAATACTGCCTTTACCGGTGGCGTAAGCCGCCAAAATATCTTTTTGATTATAAATAATACCGCCGGTAGGAAAATCAGGACCTTTGATAAATTGCATCAAGTCCTCAATACTCGCTTCGGGGTTATCAAGCAAATGACAAATCGCCTGCGTTAATTCGCCAAGATTGTGCGGCGGAATATTAGTGGACATGCCAACGGCAATACCCATCGTACCGTTTAATAAAAGAGCGGGTAATTTCGCCGGCAGCACACGCGGCTCTTTTTGAGAACCGTCATAATTAGGAATAAAGTCAACTGTATCTTTATCAATATCAAACAACATTTCCTCGGCAATGCCGGCCAATTTAGCTTCGGTGTAACGCATAGCGGCGGCGCTATCGCCGTCCATGGAACCGAAATTTCCTTGCCCCCTGACCAAAGGATAGCGCATTGCAAAATCCTGAGCCAGGCGCACCATTGATTCATAAACAGCGCTGTCGCCATGGGGATGATATTTACCCAAAACTTCACCGACTACTGTGGCTGATTTTCTAAATTTTCCATTTGCCCTTAAACCGATATTCCACATCGCATACAAAATGCGGCGATGGACCGGCTTCAAACCGTCGCGTACGTCTGGCAAAGCTCGAGAGACAATAACACTCATCGCGTACTCGAGATAAGAGCGGCTCATTTCCTCAACCAAAGGTTGGTCCTGGATTAAACCGAAATCGGTCTGGCGCCGTCCGTTAGGTAAAATGGTATTGTTATTACTTTCCTCTTTTCCAATTTTTACATCTTTGTTTTCTTTTTTCATATCAATATGCAATTTGCGTAATATTTTCACAGCCCGGCGGAATCACGCAAGGTTTAGCCTCGCCAATACTGGGCATACAATCGATAAATTCCGGGCAAGAAGATGAAGCTAATTCCGGAAGACGCTTTTGCAGATCGGAAATAAGCTCTTCCGGGGTGATAGTAGCCCTTGATTTGTCTGTAATATTTTCTTCCACTATCGGCGCAGTTTCTGAAGCAGCTACCTGCTCTTCTAAATTAGCATTCATTTTCTCTAAAAAATCCTGACTGACTGCGGGCGTATTAGAAGCTACCGAGGTTTTATCTACCATCTCATTTCTAATAATATCAATAGTTTGGTTAAGGTCAGCTTGCCAAGCGGCGGTGTCAGCATCAATAGTCTGCCCCACACTAATAGTAGTATTATTAAAAGAATGAACCAAAGTAAAGAGCCAAAAACTAAGAATAAGCACGGAAAAAACCCAGACGCCCACCTTTAAGAAAAAACGCTTCTTTTTTTCCTCGGCCACTTGATTATTTTTTTCCTGCTTAGACATATATTTAATTATTCCTTAATGCCGTCTAAATTAACATCATATAAAATCTGTTCGGCAATTAGGTGATATTCTAAAATTTCTTCCGGTTTAAACCAAAGGTTAATTTCTCTCACTGCCTCAGACACTTCATCGGAGCAATGCACTAAATTACGCACCGCCCTTTCATCACGATTGGAAAGCTCATAGGAATCAAGAGTCAGGTCGCCACGAATGGTGCCGACATCGGAAGTGGTCGGCTCAGTACCGCCGACGATTTTTTTGACAACCGCCACCGCCTGATTGCCCTCCCAAATCATCGGCGCAATTGGCCCGCAGCTCATAAATTTTACCAGAGCGCGAATAATATCTTTGCCATATTCAATCGGCTCTTTCTCTATCGGCATACCTAAATCTTGGCGATTCTTAACGGTCAATTCGCCTTTTTTCTGGAACCAAGCATCGTCTTTATTATAATGCTTCCACAAAACTTCTTCTTGTGCCATTATCAGCTTCAAAGCTACAAGTTTCAAGCCGGCGGCTTCAAAACGCTTAATGGATTCACCAATTAAACCGCGCTGGATGGCATCCGGTTTCAGAATAACCAAAGTTCTTTCTTTCTTAGGATGAGTAATCATAGGAATTAATAATTAAGAATTATAAAAATTTGGAATTAATATTTTAGTATCACAAGCTCCATGTCTTCCACCGGCAAATCTTTCTTGCTGATTTTTAATTTTTCTTCATAAGAAGGAGATAACCCGATTTCTTTGATAAATTTATCAACCCCGTCCAAACCCTCTATCTTTAATTCATCGGTTTGATAATGCATCGGCACAATAATCCGCGGTTCAATCTGGGCAATCACTTCCACCGCTTTCTTCGCGTCTAAAGTATATTTACCACCCACCGGAATCAACAAAATATCCGTTCCGGCAAGTTTCTCTAACTGTCCGCTATCTAAAGGCTGGCCTAAATCGCCCAGATGGACCACAGAAATATCATCAATTTCCAAACGAAAAATTAAATTATTGCCGCGCTCCGCACCCTGAACGTCGTCATGAAAAGAATCAATGCCCTCAATCAAGACATTCTTAATGTCATATTCGCCAGCGCAATTAATCACAAAAGGATTACCGCGCAAAGCGGCCACGTTATTATGGTCTTCATGATTATGGGAAATAGTCACGATATCGGCTTCACAGTTAGGTAATTTTAAGCCAAACTGTTTACCGAAAGGATCGGTAACCACGGTGACGCCGCCAGAACCGATTTTGTCTTGCAGTTTAAAACAAGAATGTCCGAGCCAAGTAAGAATCATATAAATAGTGCTTAAAAATAAGAATCGCGAACAATTTTAGAGGCTAAAATAAAAATAATTTATTGATAAATACAATAAAAATAGGCCCTCTCAGCTTATTTTTATTATATCAGAGCCAAAGCCTCAGGTCAATTTAAGCCTAAAAATTGGGCATAAATCAATAAAAAAACCGGCCCTCTAAGAAGAAAGCCGGAATAAATGTACAAAACAAATATTTTAATTGCCTGTAACCCCGTAGGCATTGCCGAGAGGGTTAAGGTTTAGACGAACCACTGGGGTTCCCTTGGTCACAACGAGCTCGAATACGGCCCTCACCTTAACTCCCGCTTCGTTAATATAAACGAAGCTGAAGTTATTAAAACCCTGGTTCAACCTTACCGCCTTACTTCTTCGGTTCGGCGGAATAGGATCAATGTCTAAACCATCAGGCACCATGGAATATGGTGTCGGGTTGAAAAACACAACCTTGGCCACATCCCGCTGGAGATTTCGTAAATGGTTTTCCCGCAAAACAAAATATTCCTGCCCCTGGGTAACGATACCCTGAACAGGGCACTGCCAGAGATTCTTACCGGTTGTTACCTCTGGGGGATCGGCATCATACAAAATTTTCATTGAAATGATGCCAGGACCGGTAATAATCGGCTCGGTTCTTTCATTTGGCGCCAAGGCAGCGCCATAAAAGTCTCCCTCAAAAACCAGGATTGACTTTTGGGTTGAGTCAATTAGAGTTAAGGGAAATTTCTTCACCTCTAAAACTCCAGAAACCTCTGGAATTTTGGGCGAAAACCCTGGCATAGTGCTAGCGGTTGTTGATTGATCTTTCTGAGAAGCAGACTGCTTGTCAACAGTCGCACGTATCCTCTCGGGGGCGGAAAGCGGTAAAACCAATTCTTGACCGCTCACTATGTTTAAGTTAGTGGTAAAAACGGTTTTTATATCTTCCCCCACGAAATAGCGGAGACGCACATTGCGAGCCTCGCCAGAGGGAGGCAAAAAATAAATTGCCTTACTTTCGGCCGGCCGCAAAATCATCTGCCGCCCATTATAAGAGAGCTCCACCGACATCCCGTTTGATGGGTTTTTTACGGTCGGCTGAGCCTTAATGGAAAAGGCCACAAAAAAAGTGGCTAAAATAGCTACTGGAAACATCTTTTTCATTTTCATTTTATTTATTGGTTTTTATCGGTTATTTTATTTTAATTAACTTCCCTAATTTTTGGGGATTCTATTAAAGGTAGCATATTTTATAAAATATGTCAATATAAAATGGGCTGAAAATTGGCTGATTTTATAATTCATCTCTAATATAACAAAAACAGACTAATACTAGCCTGTTTTTATTATACTAACTTTACCTTAAAGCATCTGTTTCACAAATTTAAGCACTTCGCTTATACCCTTAGCCGAGAAATCGACTTTCCGGACATTATCGCCTACCTGCATCACCAAAGTGTCAACTTTGCCATCCAAACTTGAACCAACCCGAAAAGCATTTAAGGAAGCAAGCTTATTAAAGTGTGCCAACTTGCCCGCATCCTTTAAATCTTCAGATAAGGCGGTGTGTAAATATTTATATAACATTTCGGCTTGAGCCTGGCTGGAAGAAGCGTGGCGCAAATCATATAGTTCTGTTAAGACACTATTTTCTGGGGAATTCATCGACATTAATAAACCGGCATCACTGGAGAGTAAATCACTTAAAGAAGCATCGGGAGAAATATGATTTTCTTCAATATATTCTAACAACACTTTATCGGCTGGAGTTTTAGTTCGAGCAGCAATAATCTCTAAAGCTTCTTTAATACTGCCGCCAGTAGTCTCTCGAACATAATTATTAATGATGTTATCAAACTGATTGGGAATGTCCGACTGGTTAAGCGATTGTGGTGCTTCTGTCTGTGACGACGGAAGAGAAGGCTCTAATTCGGGTAAAGATGAGGACGCATCCTGTTCAACATTATCATTAGATAAATAATCGATTGCCCCTGCCGCCGACGCCTCCTCTGAGAAAAATTTACTCCTTAAAAATTCTTCAGCATTATTTATTAAATGACCATTATCATCCACTAACAAGCCGGATACTTCATTGGCGTTATCGTCAAAAAATAGAAAAGTATTATTCTGAGTATCAATAAAGACATCGTAGCCGTCAATTTCTGCCTTAATAACGTTCTCGTCGGCATAGGAAACTTGTTCACTTGATAGACCGAAACGGGCACCAGCTCTATCCGCCCAAATTTCTCTAACCTTGCCGACATTGGGAACTCCTTTGGAATCAATAAAAGCGTCAGGCGTTTGTATCGACTGGCTACCATCCGGATTAGGCGGCGTTTCTTGCAAGCCATCTTTTCCAGATGGCAAATCAATGCTTGTTTCTGATAAATATCCCGGCTGAGCGCCGCTGCCAGCTTCCACTCTCACAATAAAGTTATCTCCATTTTTTTCTAGCGTCACTTTATTGCCGACAAAAACTTTATCAGTGATATCGCCAGTATCAGCTAAAGTGCGATTAGTTTGTATTTCTGCCCAATGGCTTAAAGCAGCGACATCATTAATATCGCCTTGATAGCCGAGTTCGGCAGCATGGCTTTCAAAAATATTTTTAGTCGACAACCAAACAGAATCATATTGTCCAGCCTTTAAGCCCTCATTGCTAATTTGATCAGACCAAGTGGCCGTCTCAACAGCGCTTGAACCAGCTAAACTATTAAGATTAGGGCTGATGTAATTTTTAATATCAGAGATAGTATCAGAGACGGCTGCTCCGAATTTAGTATTTTCAGAAATAAAACGGAAACCAGCAGCGGCTTTGTCTTCAAGCCAAGAACCGGATAATTCGCGGACTAAAGCGCCAGAAGTGGCAAAAACGCCGCCGACAATAGCCCCTTGCAAAATCTTTTTCTTTAAGAAAGACCGCCTATTCTTATCTAATTGCATCTCCGCAAAATACTCCAAAGAATTTAATAAATCCTCAGCCCGCTCGTTTAATTTGCTTAATTCTTTAATGTTGACGTCTTCATAAACACTTTCATAATCTCCTTTGGCTACGAGCGCCACCTGCACATCCTTATCTAATTGTAAAATTTGTCCTTGAGATAATAATTGATAGAAGTCGAGCATGCGGGAACTTCTTTCTTCAACCGAACCAAAATTAATTAATCCCTTATCAACTAAATCTTTAGAAAAATTAACCCGCCGGGAAAGTTGAAATAAAAGTTGCGCTCTTTTTTCACCTTCGGCCTGCTGCGCTTTATCAATCAAATTCTGCAACTTAGACATTAAAGTCTCTGCGCGTAACACTTTGCGCTCAATATTTTTTCCAGATGTATATTCTTGATTTCTCTCTTTATTATGTTCCCCCTTCTTTTTTTCTTCCTCCTGACGCCAACGCGCATCAAGATCATTAAACTTAACCCTTAAATCATAATACAAAGATTTCTGCTCCGGATTAGCGACCTTAGCCAACCATTCTTCTCTATTGAAAGCATATTCAGTCGGCACTAATTCCTGAATCGCCTTCAAAACCATTTTTCTTTCTGTAAGTAAAGGGCTATCTCCAGGCAAATCTTTTTTTTCTAAACCCTTATCGGCGTTACGCAATGCTTGCCGCCCCTTTTCCCGGCCACGCCAGGCGCCTACAGCCATTGCGACAGCCGGAATGGCAACAAATCCTAAAACACTACCAAGGGCCATTCGGCCGGCATAACCACTGGCAAAAAATTTCCAATTATCCTTAGCAAAAGCTTTGGCCAGAACTGATTTATTTTTAATCATCTCCTGCCAATCTTTTTCTAAATCAGGATTAGCCGACATAAACTGCACCATGTTTACATTAGCATCCATTTTATTAATGGCTTGTAAAACTGAAGCTTCCGACCAGTTTAAATCATTAGACAACAAGGCGCTCATCTGTTTGCGGGAATCATCATAGGCCCGTTTAGCTTGATAATATTCCTGATGCGTCTTTGAACCCTTAGGCTCCGGAGTATAAGTAAAGAGACGGTACTCTTTGGCACAGGAGGCCAACCAATTAGCATTCTCATTCATTTCTTTGACAATCGCCGCCTGCTTTTCATTAATATTCTTCAAATCGAAATGACCGGTAAAATCAGCCATAAATCTTCCTTCTTCGGTCTCAATTTCTTTCAAGTCAAGGTTTTGCGCCCAATCGACCAAACGCGTTAATTCAACTTTATGTTCAGCCAAGCCGCCATGCGCTTGTTCTAAAATAGCCTCCTTCTTTTGTTTACCAATTTTAAAAGCATTAGAAATGCCCGTGCTTAATTTACCCCAAAAACCCTTAGCAACGGCGCTGGCATCCGCCTGCTTCTTGCTGACATTCCTATTAGCCTTCTCAAGGGCTAAATTTTTCAAACTCTTAGCAATTAATAATTGAGAAACACTATTTAATTCGGTCAAGCCAGGAATGGAAAGTAAATCTTTATCATTCAAACCAAGGTCATAAAAATAATCTAAGGCCTCTGGGGCAATTTGTTTCTCTCTTTTTTGGCTTTCAGATTTGTTTTCTTTGGGGCCGTCTACATGTTCTAAACCACTATTGACGGGATCATTAACTTCTTCCCTGATTTTTTTAGCAGGATCGTCTTTAAAATGAAGACCGTTCTTCTTAATAATATATTGTGCAACCTTATCTCTCAGGCCGTAGCGACGAGTGGCAAAATTTAAAGCGTTGTGAAGATGTTCTTCGTTTTTAAAATTATCAGCTATATAAAGCTGCTCCGTAAATTCAACTTCTCTGGAAAAATAAGATATATATTCATTAATATTTTTTATATCTCCGCCCAAAACGGCTAATTCGGGAAATTTATTTAAAAGAGAAATAAAGTCTTCTAAAGAATTGCACTTTGACACCTCGGCTTCCATGATTTTATGTTCGGATGATAAAAGCCGTTCAACTGTTTCTCTAAAACCTAATCCCGAGGTAGCCGCTGATAAAGGCGCCTCCCCTGAACGTATAGACGTCAGCACATTAAACAACATCTCTGGACTAAAAAATTCTTTTGATCCTTGTATGCCTTCCGATTCTTTAATTATGTTTAATAAAGAATCAAATGAATCGGCTTGCCTAATTTTTTCCTCTAATTCAAAATTATGGGCTTTCCGTTCCGCCTGATAACCAGCATTAATTTCCGCTAAAACCGCTTCCTTCGTAGATAATATCTCCTGTCGTAAGGCCTCTTCATCAACTCTATCCATCTCATCTTCTTTTTTTAATTCGCCATTAGTTTGATTATCAACAGTAGTTTCTCCTTCTTCGGCCTCTTTGGAAGCTTTTAAAGCGACATCCTCCGCCCCATCGATAGCGTTAGCGACAACTTCCTTTTTTTTCTCATCAATATATAAAGTTTGCTTATTTAATTCTGGATTAATTATTGTTTGCGCCATGGCCACCTCTAAGGACTGCTGCTCGTGGACATCTGCCTGTAATGTTTTTGCCCCCTCAACTACCGCCACTAAGGGCTGGACCGGTTTCTCTTTATTTTCTTCTTTTTCTTTTTCCTTACCCTCGCCCTTTTCTAAGCGAATAAGGTCGGCAACTAATTTTTGACCAAAAGGTACGCCAAAAATATTCTTAAATTTCCTTCTCAGTTCCGCTGTTTTAATCTTATCACCTTTAACGGCATTAATATCTTTTTGCCACTGCTTGATTTTTGCCAAGTCTGGTAATAATGAGGCTAAAGATTCTTCCTCTTTTACTTTTAATTTTTCTGTGGACATATTGATAAAATAAATTCTAATTAAGCTGTTTGAGCTTATCTAAAATATCCGCCGCTTGAGCAGCGTCTTCAGCGTCTTTGAATTTTTTAATAAGCGCCATCTTCTGATTATGTAAGGATAATAAAGATTCTTTAGCTCTGCTAAATATATCTTCAATTTCGGCAATAGCCTTCTGTTTAGAGTCTTCCATAAAAATACAAAATAAATTTTTTAACAAAAAATCTCTTAAACAAATAATAGCATAAAACTAAGTCTTTTCCTAGTAAAAATGGGGACCAAAGAGACTCTTGACAGCCCCGCGCAAATGATATAAAATGGTGATACTTGAAACATAAAAAAAGAACAGCTTAGTTAAAACAAGGTATTTAAGATATCTCTGTTTTTTTCTGTCCTATCTAAAAATGTTTCATTCGACGAACTTTAACAAAGTTAACTTGGTGAAATAAACAAAAATTTTGATGCGAATCGGCATCAATTCGGATAATAAATCAACCAGAATCTTTAATATCATTTTTTTGAAAATGATATCTCTATATTCAAACAGAGAGTTTGATCCTGGCTCAGGATGAACGCTGGCGGCGTGTCTAAGGCATGCAA
>ENA-UPXM01000317-UPXM01000317.1-activated-sludge-metagenome-genome-assembly--contig:-NODE-317-length-71319-cov-8.946789_pt1 | contig 71319 bp, 58 predicted proteins | sample MGYA00238178_ERZ772708 | MGnify/ENA primary metagenome ERZ772708 (study PRJEB29002, sample SAMN05720212) | activated sludge metagenome | isolation source: anaerobic digester from wastewater...
ATTAGGGCATTATATTCTCACTTTTTTTGTAAATTTCTAAATCAAAGGTCTCATAGTAGAATTTTTAAACATTTTTTACTCCTTATTTACTTTCTTTTGAGATAATAGATAATTCTTCTTCTGTTAATACTCGGTTGATATTCAGCAAGGTAATGACTTTTCCTTTTACTTTTGCTATGCCCGCAATATACTCAGTATTTAATTTTATACCAAAATCAGGTGTATTCTCAATATCTTCTTGGCTAATGTCCATCACTTCGAGCACTTTATCGACAATTGTGCCGATGAAAATTTCACGATTACCACTTTCTACTTTAATAATAACTATACTTGTTCTGTCAGTATAGTCTTCAGAAGGTAGGTGAATTTTTTTCCTTAGATCAATAACAGGTATGATTTTGCCTCTAAGATTGATGACACCTTTGACAAAATCAGGCGTTTTGGGTATAGGGGTGATATCTGGTATGGCAATGATCTGCAGAATGCGATCAACATTGATGCCATACAGCTCATCAAGAAGGTTGAAAGATAAGTATTTTCCATTTAAGTCAAATACTTCGTTCTTTTTGATAGCTTCAGTCATTTAGACCTCCTTTTAATAATCATTCTAATATTTAGTATACAAGAGCTTTTTAGAATGTCAATATTTTTTTATTTTTTTTAGTATAGAACGTAAACTTTTTTAGAAATAGTTTTTAATTAATTGCATTTTAACAATATATATCAACCAGGAAGGCATTGTTAATAATAAATTCAATGCACTGTAATATAGCCATCATTATTTGTAGATGCTTAAAATAGCTAAAAAACGAGAAAAAGTGTATTTTTTAAAAAAAACAATGGACAATATATTTAGGTTTAAAATAATGGTTTTAAATATGAAAAAAACTCTGGGAGATAAAAAAGATATGTCAGACACAAAGAATGAAAAAAATAATATAGATCAGGAGACGGAAGACTTCGGCGAAATGCTCGAGCAAAATCCTAATCTAATGAAAGATGGGATTAAAAAAGGCGATGTCGTCGAAGGCGAAATAGTCTCAATTACCGAATCTCATATTATTGTCAATATTGGACAAAAACAAGACGCTAATGCAGAAGTTGGCGATTATTTTGTAGACGGAAAGCTTGAACTGAAAATAGGAGACAAAATAAGAGGTTTTGTCGTAAAACTTAGCGATGAAGAAATCAAGATCGCAAAAAGCTTGAATCAATCACATGGTAATAAAAACTTGGTACGTGAAGCATTTAATAATAATGTTCCTGTTAAAGGCAAGGTTACTCAAGCTGTTAAAGGTGGTTTTTCAGTTGATGTATTAGGTATCAGAGCTTTTTGCCCAATATCACACATTGAAGTGTTTTTGAATGTCAATCCTGAGGATTATATTGGTAAAGTGTTTGATTTTGAAATTATTGAGTTTGAAAAGAATAATAATATTATCGTTTCCAGAAAGAACTTAGTTGCTAAAGAAACAACAGAGCTGAAGAATAAACGACTTGAACAAATCAATGTTGGCGATATCATTGAAGGTAAAGTACTCAGATTAACAAGTTTTGGCGCATTTGTCGATTTAGATGGCGTTGAAGGACTCTTACATATCTCAGAATTTGCTTGGGAAAGAATTGAAAAACCAAGTGATTTTTTGAAAGAAGGCGACACCGTTAAAGTAAAAGTAATCCGTAAAGAAGAAGAAAGAATCTCTTTATCAATCAAAGCAACGCTTGAAAACCCTATGCTGGCAGCAATGAATGAGCTCTCTGAAGGCATGGTCGTATCATGTAAAGTGCTAAGAAATGAAAAGTTTGGTGCATTTGTTGAGATCAAACCAGGGGTAGAGGGATTAATCCCTTTGACTTTTATTACTCACAGAAGAATTAAGCATCCAGCAGATGTATTGAACGTAGGTGATGAAGTAGAAGCAAAAGTTATCAAATTAAATAAAGAAGAAAATAAAATATCACTCTCTATTCGCGATTTAGAAAGTAATCCATGGGATACTATTTCTGAACTATTTGCAGTTAATCAAGAAGTTGATGGTACAATTGAATCTGTAAATGAATATGGTGCTTATATAAAGATTTCAGACGGCTTAGTAGGACTTTTGCCAAAATCCAAAATCTCCAGAGCAAAGATGAAACTTGATGCAAGCAGTATTGGATCATCAATAACCCTGAAAATATCAAATATTGATGAGAGCAAACGTAGAATTTCTCTTGACCCTCTTAATATGCCAGAATTTGAAGAAAGACCAGCAAAAACTGAGTCTAAGCCAAGAAGAGAAAGAAGACAATCTGACAGCGATAGCCTAACTCAAAATTACTCTAAATCAAATGATGAATACCAAGGCGTTCCTGAAGATAATCCATTTAATATTCTATAAGAATTATAATTATAAAAGATTAGCCGGCTTTGTATAAAGGTCGGCTTTTTTTATAGGGGTAGCGTGGAAGAGTAAGATCTTTACTTGATTCTTTAAAAATGACAGTTGTTGTTTTAAAAAAAACACCTGTAGATCCGCTTGTAGTAGGCATCTGCTGTTTTGGATGAAAATAGTTTTCGAAAAACACCATTTTGTCCTGCCAATATATATAGAGGGGTGTATTTTTTTATGAATGTCATGAAATTATATTTTAATAAAAAACTATTGACCAAAAAATGATATTTGATAAAAGTGATTTATCAAGATAGATGGGAGTTGATTAGGATGAAAAAAAAGCAAAAACAAGTGATAATACAAAAAGCAAACGAGAAAACAATTAATACAAAAGCTATACATTTGATTATGATTGCATCATTAGTGATAATTGTGACAGCGATTTTTTTCAAGATAGCTATTTTGGGATACGCGCCGCCTGCATCGGATACCATACAGTGGAGAGCTTCGGCAGAACAGATTATTGAGTACAATAAAGACCATTGGCTTAAAGCTCAATGGACTGATAATATGTTTGCAGGCATGCCCTCTTATCTTATCTCTTTTCCCAATCAATATCCATTTATCGAAAGAGTATTTGCGCTATTTCAATGGGTGATAAATTGGCGTATACTCTTTTTATTGTTTGGTGGAATTGGTATGTATATCTTGCTCAATCATCTAAAATTAGACCCGATGGTGGCACTTCTTGGTGCGCTTGCTTTTGCACTCTCTTGCCACTTTATTGGTTTGATAGAAATAGGACATAATACTAAATTTAAAGCGATTATGTATATTCCGTGGATCTTTTGGAGTATCGATTATCTACGACAAAAAAGAAATATGCTTGGGCTGGGCTTGGCTTCAATGTTTATTATTCAGCAATTGAGAGAGAATCATCCACAGATTTCATACTATACCTATCTATTGATAGCTGTTTATTGGGTGGTCTTTGCAATTGAGGCAATAAGAAAAAAAGAGATGAAGGCTTTTAGCTTTTATACATTATTATTATTATTCTCATTTGTATTGGCAGGGCTGGCAGTGAGTAATCCATACCTGAATACAGCAGAATACAGTGAGTTTACGATTAGAGGCGGTAGTGAAGGCTTGAGCAAAGAGTATGCAACAGGCTGGTCTTTTGGTGTGGGTGAGGTGCTGAGCTTTATTGTACCAAAGTTTTATGGCGGTATTTCACCAATGTATTGGGGTCCCATGTCTTTTACACAGACTTCCATGTATGTGGGTATCATTATTCTTTTCTTAGCAATACTATCAGTTGTTTTTGTGAGAAAGAAATTGGTGCTTGCTTTGGGTATTGGGTCTCTACTGGCTATCTTCCTTTCATTCGGGAAAGAATTTCCCTTATTATATGATATTTTCTTTAATTATTTGCCTGGCTTTAATAAGTTTCGTGTGCCAGCGATGATCTTGATTTTGGTGCAGTTTTCTTGGGTAGTAATGGCAGGCTTTGGCTTGGATTATATAATTAAAAATCGTGATAATAAGAAGATGCTTGGCTTTCTAAAGTACTCATTATATGCAGCGATTGCTTTTTTTATTCTATTTTTAATAGGGAAAAAGATGTTTGCAGGAATGCCTTTTATTAGAGCAGACGAATTGCAACAGTATCAACCCGCTCAGATAGCTTATTTAAAAGAGCTGAGACTTGATTTATTGATTAAGAGCGGGATACAGTCATTCGTTGTTTTAATCCTTGCTACTTTATCAATTATTATTTTTTTAAGTAAAAAGATTAATAAGTTTATCTTGCTAAGTTTTATAATTATACTGTGTGTTGTGGATTTGTCACTAGTTAATAAAGATCATTTGCAAGAAGATGGCTTAGTTAAAGAGAAAACAGTTTATGATGTGCTTGAGAATACAGCGGTTGATGATTTTTTACTACAAGATAAAGAAATCTATCGCATATTCCCTTTGGCAAATGAATTTGGACAAGCTCGTTGGGCATATAATCATCAGAGTTTAGGTGGATATCATGGGGCTAAATTGAAGAGATATCAAGATATACTCGACAAATCATTGCATGCTGAGCTTATCAAAGGAATTCCTCTAAATTGGAATGTCATCAATATGTTTAATACGAAATATTTGATTTTTGCACATGAGCTACCATTCCCAAACTTAGAAAAAGTATATTTTGATCAGATAAAAGGCTTATATGTTTACAAAAACTTAGAGGTTTTGCCACGTGCATGGTTTGTGCAAAAGAGTGAATATATTGCAGATGAAGAACAGATATTCAAGAGGCTCAATAGCTTTGACTTTGATCCAGCAATGACAGTTATTACAGAAGAAGAGATTAATGAATTTGCTTATTCTGATTCATCCAGCATAAAAATGCAGAAGAGAGATCTGCATGAGACACAGTGGGAGACAGATAGCCCAGTAAACTCCTTTATGGTGATTTCTGAGGTGTATTATCCCGCAGGCTGGAAGGTATTTATTGATGGTGCGGAAAGCAAAATCTATCCAGTAAATTATGTGCTTAGAGGCATAGAAATACCTGCTGGTAAACATCTTGTAGAGATGAGATTTGTGGCAGAAACATATAAAAAGAGCATAATAATGGCAGGCATAGGTTTATCTTTATCATTAATATTTACTGTGGTAGGGGCAATTATTGTAATAAGAAAGAGAAAAAAGGTAGAAGATGCCTAAATCAGTTCTATATGTGGTAGCTACACCTATTGGCAATGTTGATGATATCACACTGCGTGCGATGAAGACGCTTGAATCTGCCGATATAGTGATCGGCGAAGAGAGAAAGGTGACGGCAAGATTCTTGAAGTCAATAGGGGTAAATAAGCCAATAATCGAGGTGAATGAACATACGAAGAGTGAAGAGATAAAGAGCTTGGTGAATGAGATGCTTATGAGCGCAAAGGTGTATGCACAGGTATCAGACTGCGGCACGCCGTCTTTTGAAGATCCAGGCGTTGAATTGGTGCAAAGAGCAGCTGAATTTGGTATTAATGTTATTCCTATACCTGGAGTTTCCAGTCTGATGACTTTGATTATGGTTGCAGGTATACCGATGAAGAAGTTTTATTATGCAGGATTCTTATCACCAAAGAAAGAGATTAGGCAGAGTGAGCTGAAGGCACTGTATGCAAAGTATCATGATTCAACTAATATCGTCATACTCGATACACCATATAGATTGCAATCTCTTTTGGATGCTATTGGTGGAGTTTTTCCCAATAAAACAGAGATTATCTTGGGCTATAAAATGACCATGTTAGAAGAGAAGATTTTAAGGTTTTGCCTTGCTGAGAGGGAGAAAGTTTGCCAGAGCTTACCCAAAGGTGAGTATGTTTTAATTATAAAAATGCGAGAGGGTAGATGAAAAGAGGATCTTTATTAATACTTTTGCTTATACTATTTTGCTTTTGCCAGGCTAAAGTGATTGAAAAAGCAGGGAATAAATCTTTAAAGAAGTTAAAAAAGAGAAATGAAGATTTCTTTATCGGGGTAAGCGGCGTCAGCGGCGATTTGCAGCAAGCATTTGACGCAGCAATATCTCATGCACAGACGCAGATTGTCCAAAGCCTTGGGACGCAAATTGCAATCAGCATACACGTAGAGGAACTGGAAAATAGCAATGATACAAAGTTTAAACAAACAACAAGTATAGTCAAGAAAGTCGAGTATGCAGGTGTGTTTCGTCTGAGTTTAAAGGCAGATGAAACCTATTGGGAAAAGCATAAAGAGGATAAAATAGAGTACTATATTGCATATGTAAAGGTGCCATTTTCTAAAAAAGAATATATACGAGCATTGGAAAGAGATTATATTAGCCAGACAGATAAGCTTGAAAAGCTGACAAAGATGCCAATCCCGTATAATATTGAGCAAATAATTGCCATGAAAAAGGTGCAAGATGAATTTGCATATATTAATGCAAGCTCTGGCCGCTTAATCAATAAGAGCATATATGATAATTATATGACAGCAGTTTCTAAGTATGGCAATCTTTGGGCTGATCTGTGTAGGCATTTGCAGTTAAAACTAATCAATGGTGATGAACGTTTTCCTAAAGAGCTTTTTTTTCATCTGAGCTATAAAGATTTAGATTTGCAGGATATACCTGTATTTGTAAAAACTGCTGATACAAAGAAGTATAAAACAAATCATGATGGATTCTTTAGCATAAAACCAGAGTATAGTCGATTTATAGAACAAGATTATCAAGTATTTCTTGCATCTAATGCAGGCTATGATGAGCAGTTGCCAACATTGAGCTTCAATTTAAAATCACCTCTTTATAATCGTAATCTTAGGATCTTGGTATTAGTTCAGTCTGATAATTACAATGAAGAATTGGTTCAGAGTATTGACTCTGCATTTAAAGAGCGGGGCTTTCAATATCAGGTGGCTTCTGTTAGTCCTGGTGCTGATTTATCATCTTTTGATTACTTATTGAAGATCGATGTCAAGACGATATTTCAAAGCAAACTATCCAATGTCAGTCAGTATTTTTATGATACACAGTTGAGCATTAAACTGAGCGAGATAAATACAAGTAAGGAATTGAAACAGTGGGCGTTTCCCAATAAACAATATCCTGAAATAAGAAGCGTGGGACAAAGTAAAAAGCTTGCCCAAGAAAATGCTAATGCTTTAAAAGGGCTGGCGAACCGTAATGCTTTATGGGCAGACCTTTTGCAAGAGATCGAGCAAGAAGTTAAAAAAAAGAATTTTTCTTTATAAAAAAAGAGATGGTGACTTTTTCAAGCCACCATCAGAAATAATTATGCGTTCTGACTAATAATTAGTTGACGATAAATTCGATAGGGGTAGGGTTTATAAGGTTGTCTGAGATTGGGCAGCGAGCATCAATTTCATGCATCATCGCTACTTTTTCTTCATGGCTGATAGGAGCATCAATGTCCAATATTACTTTTAGACCCAAGAACCCTGGGCGGTTTTCTTTGCTTTTGCCCATGAATACATCGACATCTAATTCACCTTCGATTTTAACAGTAAATGCATTTAGATCAATTTTCTTCTCTAATGCAACCATTCTCGCAACTGTGCCAAGGCAGCCAGCAAAGCCAAAGAGTAAATACTCTACAGGTGATGGACCAGCATTATTGCCCATAGGCTTGCCTTGATCGGTAACAAATGTAAATTCTCTAGCGCTTACTTGAACCTCATATCTGTTATTGAGTTTGCCGCTAACTTCTACTTTTTTCATTGTCATAAGAACTCCTTATTTTAAATTTTAATTAAATATAATTAGAATTAGTTCACAATGCAAATTATTTTTTTTAAATACGGCATGATATTTGCATATTATTTTTCAATTATAAAGAATTGAAGGAGGAGAAATGGCTGGAAGAATATTCTTTGGAGTCGTATTAATATTGCTTGGTATAGCAGTATTTAGTGGAGTGTATGTTGGTTTTAATGTTTGGGACTATTTACCCATAATTTTCATATTATGGGGTTTAGACCGCATAGTTAGGCGAAAAAACCTGAGTTTTTTATCTTTTTTCATTATTGTCATTGGTTTGTTGTGGTTTATATCAAATATATATGATATCCGCATGAATTGGATATATATTACTCTATCATCAATCTTGATCAGTTATGGCTTTATGTTATTAGTGCCTTCGAATTTTAAGAGGAAAAGAAAGTTATGTATAAAGAGTTATAATAATGCTAATTCTGGAGAATTTGATAATAAACAAATCATTGAAGACACCAACATAATAAGTCATAATATCTTTTCTGGCTCTGAAATTAAGGTAATATCTCAAACATTTCAGGGTGGTGATGTAAGTGTAATTTTTGGCGGTACAGAACTCGACCTAACTAATGCAAAACTATATGAAAATAGCGCAAAGTTGGTTGTAAGCATCATCTTTGGCGGGATAGATATCATTGTGCCAGATAGCTGGAAAGTCAAAGTTGAAGGATTTCCTATTTTGGGATCAATAAGTAATAAAGCGAAAATCTCCATTGAGACAGAAAGTGAAGGAATATTATATATCGATGCCAATGTTATTTTCGGTGGACTTGAAGTGGGTAATAAACACAATAATGATGATTAAATAACTCAGATTCAGAGTGTTAGATTGTAACAAAAAAAAGACCCGTTGCGACGTGTCTTTTATTTCATGTGTTAGTTTAATGTTATTCTAAAGGTAAGAGCACGAATCTTATTCTGTTTTTATCATATTGTAGGTGCTTTTGAGCAGCTTTTCTGATGTTCTCAGGTTTTACTGCATTGACATAGTCGATGCTGTTGATAAAGTCATTTAGATTTAAACTATTTTGATAGTGGCTTTTTAGATTATTTAACCAGTAATTATTTCTCTTAACGCTGGTGTTGATATTTTGAGCCATAGTTTGTTTATAAATCTGCATATATTTCTCATCAGGCAAATTGTTTTTCAGTAAGTCTATTTGCTCATATATTGCTGTAGTCAGCTCTTCAACACGGTCAGGAGAGCAGCCAAGAATAATGTGAATTGCTAATTGGCTTTTTGGGAAATAGCGTATTTCAGGGTAAGCATATACATAGTAAACGCCGCTTTTCTCTTCTCTGATGTTTTCTCTAAGCTTTTCATTAAGGATAAGGTTCATAGCTTGGAGGTCATTATGTGCTTTGACTGAATACTTATAATCGCTGACAAGAGTAATTTGAATCTTTGATTTCTGTTCTAAACCAGACTTGATAGAATAATCATGTATGCCTCTTATATAGTTAATTTTTAAGTCATTTACTTTTTCTTTTCTTTTAAGAGATGGCAAGCTGGCAAGATACTTTTCAGCTAAGTCTTCTATAACTTTTGGGTCTATTGAACCAACAAAAAAGAAAGTGAAGTCAGAGGCATCAGCAAAGCGATCTTTGTATATTTCTATGGTCTTGTCTAAGTCTAATTCTTTTATATTTTCAAGTTTGTCAATAATAACTCGTGGATGATTATTGTAAGAATAAATCTCAACAGAATCAGCAAAAACATCTTCAGGATTAAGATGTTTATTCTGCAATAGACCTTCGAATTTGGATTTTAAAGCGTTAAAAGCGGTTTGATCTTTTCTGACTTGAGTAAAATATGAGTAGATTAACTGCATCAAAACTTCAAAGTCCTCAGGGCTTGACGAGCCTCTTATGCCCTCATAATAATTGTCAATGTAGGTTGAAGTGCGAACATTTTTACCTACTAAGTACTTTGCTAAGGCATTAGAATCAAATGCGCCAAAACCAGAATTATCTATAAAAGTAGCAGTGTATGTACCATTTAATACATCTTGATCATTGACCTGAGATAATCCGCCTGGGCTGTAAGAATCGAATAATATTTCATCATTCTTAAAGTTCGTGACTTTATAAACTACTTTTGCACCATTTGATAGATATAATTCATATAAGTCAGCTGTTTTATTATATTTTTTTGATATAATCTTGCCTGGCTTATTGAGGTCTGTGATGAGCGGTTCGTCTATAACATCATCTTGATATGGTTCAAGATCCATTTTATCTGCACGTGAAAGGATAGCTAATAAGTCTTCTTTTTTAGGTGCAATATTTCCAGCTTTTTCTGGGTATGAAGCAGTGATAACCCTATTTTCTTCTTTAGAGTAATCTTTGATGAGGAGATTGACATCTTCAAGGCTGATTAGAGGTAATAATTCGCTTGTTATTTGATATGCTTGTTCCTCGCTCATGAGAGGAGAGTTTCTTAAGTAAGTGTTGACAATAGACCAGATTAGGCGTCCAGACTCTTGCTTGTCTTTTTCTTTTAGTTGTTTTTCTGCTCTTTTCGCTAATTCGGTTTTTGCTCTTTCCAGCTCTGTTTGAGTAAAGCCAAAGCGGTCAATTCGTTCTTTTTCAATGGCAATAGCTTCAAAGCCAGTAAGTATCTCATTATCTTTGACAGCGGCATTAGTCATTAATAAGTTTTTTGATCTAACCATAGGATAAGAGAAGGTGAAAGCATATAAAAATGGTGAATTTTCTTGTTTGGTCAATTCTTGTAAACGATTATTAAACATTGAGTAGAAGAGACTCTTTGTTAAATCACGCTTATAATCTTGAATGGTGATAACTGGCTCAAGTTCCGATTTGATATACAGGGTGACAGATGAATTGCTCAGCTCTTTGTCGCTTTCAATGGAGACAAGAGTCTCAGTGTGATCGGGAACAGGTTCTATAACTCTTGTGCGTGGGTTAACACTCTTAGGAATGGTTGCAAAGTACTCAATAATATATGATTCAACTTCGTCAATATTGATATCACCAACAACTACAACTGCTTGTAAATCAGGACGGTACCAATCTTTATAAAAGTTCTTGATAGTTTGAGGTTTGAATGTGCTGATAATCTCATATGTGCCAATAGGGGATCTTTCTGCATACTTTGAATCTTTAAGAATGACCTTACTTTCTTTATTGCTAATACGTTCATTTGCACCACGTCCACCGCGCCATTCTTCAATAATAACTCCACGTTCTTTTTCAATTTCATCATCGTCAAAAGAAACTTTGTTTGCCCATTCGCTGAGGATGAAGATAGATTTTTTTAATTGTGCTTTATCATTTGTTGAAGATTTTAACATATAGATTGTTTCATCCATGCTTGTGTACGCATTTAAGCCGCCTGCAAAGCCAAGCCCAATAGATGCTAAGTAGTCAGTCATTTCAGACTTTGCAAAGTTTTGCGTCCCATTAAAAGCCATGTGCTCACAAAAGTGAGCTAAGCCTACTTGATTGTCGTCCTCTAATACTGAACCAGCATTTACCACAAGCCTCAATTCTGCTTTGTTTTCTGGTACACTGTTCTTTTTTAGATAATAGGTAAGCCCATTGTCCAGTTTACCTATTTTCACAGTTGGATCAATAGGTAATGGGCTACTTAAGTCAAGAGCGTGCAAGCTGAGTAATAGAGTAAACAGACTTGCAAACAATATGAATTTCTTCATAATAATTCCTCCGATTGATTAGATTATATAAAAATAATATGCAATTCTAAAGCCATTTATTATAATAGGGTGTCAGTCAGAGTAATTCTCATCTTTTGATAGTGCGTCCCCTCCCAATAAAAGTGATTGCAGTGAGTGCAAATCTTTAAATTGAGAGGGTCTTCAGGCATATTTTGGAGCCTTATACTTGGGATAAGAGCTGGTAATAATTTATTATTGCAGATCGTGCATCTCGTATAGATATCTTCAATATTGAACAATAAGCTATGTCTTATTTCTTTTAGTTGTGGGATAATATTTGTCTCATTTAAGACGAGATGAGGAAGAGTTCTAATCTGAGCACTGAGGTGTTTATTTCTACTGATAAAGAGTCGGTTTTCTCTTTTACACGAGCTAATAATGGCGCCTTCACTTAAATGCTGTGCAGATTTACAATCAATACCTGCAAAACGTAAAAGCTTACATAGACGCCCTAAATGAGCGTCTATCATAAGTTTATTATACTTTTTATTACTTTCTTGAGCCACGTAATAACAGCAGTCTGATTAATTGCATTAAAGCCATGAGAGTTGATGCTACATAAGTCATTGCAGCGGCGCTAAGCATGTTCTTGCAGCCATTTATTTCGCCTTTATCTGTGGCAATTCCAAGCTCTCTAAGCTGAGTTATAGCCCTTGCAGAGGCATTGAACTCGACTGGCAGAGTCACGAGATGAAATAATAAAGCAATACTAAAGAGAATGATGCCGATATCCATTAGCATGGGGTAAGAAAGGATTAACCCTAAAATGAATAGAGGAAAAGCCATGGATGAACCGAAGTTTGCTGCAGGTAATATTTGAGCTCTCAGTACAACAGGATAATAGCCTCTTGCATGCTGAATAGCGTGTCCTACCTCATGAGCTGCAATGCTGATAGATGCCAAAGATGATCCAGAGAAAATTGGTCCTGAAAGATGCACTTCTTTAGTACTTGGATTGTAATGATCGGTAAGCTCGCCTTTTTCTGGTAAAACTACGACATCATGAATACCATTTGCATGTAATATATGTTCAGCTACCTCTGCACCCGTTAAACCACTGTTTGCACGGATACGAGAGTACTTGGTAAAATTAGATCTGACTTTAGCTTGTGCCCAGAAAGCCAGTATTAAAACAGGTATGATTAAAATCATTGTGCCGTCGAAAAACATTGAATCCTCCAATTTTTAATAATACTTAATGATAAGATAATATGTTTTTAGTTTATTACAATATTTTTGTTAAATGAATAAGCATTCTTTTATATATTTCAATGCCTATATCTATGGATTTTTCATCTGGTAAGAAATATGCAGAATGTAAATCTTCAGAGCTGTTTGTGCCAAGCCAGAAGAGTAAACTCGGATATAAAGTGGAAAAGAAACCGAAGTCTTCGCCAGTTAAAGAGGGTAAGGTCTCTTGGTATTTGATCTGCTCATCGCAAGCAGATTTTAGTAATTCGTTTAATTGATGGTCATTTATTACAGGGTCATATGTATTAGGGAACTCGACATTTATTTCTAAATCATGAATCAGTGCAATGTGCGCTGCCGTTTTTTTGATTAAATCATTCATTCTTGCCCAGTTTTCTTTTGTGAGAGTTCTTGTCGTCCCTTTCATCGTGCAGCTATCAGCAAGAGCATTTCTCATAGTACCAGCCTGCATCCAGCCAATATGGCAGGCTACAGGATCTAAAGGATGAAAGTGTTTGGTAATCTGCTGGTTGATTGACTGATAGAATTGAGTTGCAGCAAGAATAGCATCTTTTCCATTTTGTGGTAGCGCTACGTGTGCGGCTTTACCTTTTACATGAATATCAAATTCTTGTGGTATGCCAAAGATGATGCCGGATTTAGAGGCAATTGTCCCCGTGGGATAAGCTCCTGAAATGTGTAAAGCAAAAGCATATTTGATGTTGAATTGTTTGAAAATACCTGTTTGAATTATAGCTTGAGCTCCCCCTTCACCTTCTTCGGCAGGCTGAAAAAGGAATAAGAAATTTTGTTGAACTTCTTCTTGCAAAACCCAATTCATGAAGCCAATCAGAATGCTCATATGAATATCATGCCCGCATGCATGCATTGTGCCATGATGCTCAGAACGAAAACCACAATTAGTCTTTTCTTCAATTGGCAGGGCATCCATATCAGCACGATATAGTAGATATTCACCACTGTTGACGGTGTATTCGAAGAGAATACCAGTGGTATTGAATGTGTGGATTTTGAGTTTTTTATTATCTTGAAATAGACTCAGAATTAAGGCTTGAGTTTTATGCTCTTGATACGCTGTTTCAGGGATTTTGTGTAGCTGTTTACGTATTTCATAAAGATTCATAATATCTCCTCTCTAGTAAGGTTAGAACTGGATTTCAACCCAAATATCCAGCCTAAATATTGATAAACTTTCTTTTCTTCTATTATCGTATGAAATGTCATAAGTTCCTGTCATACCGCCCTTAACATTTTGATGGAAATTATAACTTGCACGTGGTATAACAGATATTTTTGAAGTGTCTTTATCTGTTTGCTTGCTGTCACGACCTTCTGTTGTGGCAAATTCAGTTTCATATTTGATGCCTAACTCTGATTCCATTTGGTTTCTAAGAATGAGTTTAGAGCCAATAAAAGGTATTTTGAAACCATTTTCAGCTGTGAAGGAATATGAAACACTACCGGCAATGGCATCTTTTCTGCTATTTTTTACGATATTGTAAGTTGATTGATTACTGACATTTTTCGTGGTATTGACACTATAAGAAATGCTGCTTGAAATGCTATTTGTCCAATTGCCTGTGAATCCTAATAGTGGTTGAAAAGCAGTGGTAACAATTTCAGTATTTGGCTTTTCCCAATTAATATCACCTGAAAGCTTTTCTTGAACGATGAAACCCGTGTTTAACCTGGAGCTTGCCAAATAATTTTCTGCTCCTATCAAGCTCTCAAAATTAGAAAGTGTAAGCCTTATATCTGGCCATGTTGTTGTGATCATTTGATTGCTTGCTGAGGCATATCTTTTGTTGATTATTGTTGAATATCTAAAGTCCGAGACAAGGTTTCTAAATAAAGGGAACCCAGATGAAATATCAAAGCTATTGTCGACATTTCTTTGTTTTAAATCTTCATTTGCCATTGTGGGTATACCAATTTGATATGCTAAGCCTGGTCTTTTTTCAAGTTGCTCGTAAAGTGTGCCATAAGTATTTTCAAAAGTGACATTAAAGTTTTGTAAACGCGCCATGATTCCTATAAATTCGGCAGCTATGTTTCTTATAGATATCGGGTCTTTCTGAATTGCTTCTTTTTCTTTTTCTTTCAATTTTTCTTTCATTTTCTCATCAATGTCCTTGCCATCGGCTTTCATCTTTTCTTTTTCTTCAATCTTTGCACGTTCTTTTTCGGACATCTTCATCTTTTCTTCTTCTCTTTTTTTTAACTCTTCTTCTTTTTTTATATCCATCTTCTCTTCAGGCTTCTTTTCTTCAAAACCCTTTTCTTTATCCATGAAAGCTGTATCATCTTTCCCTTCGAAATCGTAATCTGAGTCAGAAAAGTCTTTGCCACTTTCGCGAATATTTGCCTCATAGTGCTTAGATGGATCTACTGAAATTAAATTTGCCAAAGCAGAGAGCCAACTACTATTCTTTATTGTAGTTTGGGCTTTAAAGGCTCTATTAACATTGCCATCGTACTTGTATTCGAATTGATCGTCATTAGTTTCATTATTTTGTTTAAATGCCCTGCGATTTTCTTTATACTGAACTTGCCCATTCAATGTTAAGTCAAACAATACCTGGGTAAATGTGGGGTTATATGTGGATTGGAGATTTTGTGTTCTTTCTGTTTCTTCACCAATATTATAATTATACAAGACATACCTTTGCATCAAATCGCGCTTTGTCATAAGTTTCCAGTCCAGGTTTAAGTCACTAAGTATATCATATTTGATTTCATTAGTTGTTTCAATTTGTTTAATATCGATAGTTTGTGGTCTGACAGACCATCCAGATGAGTCAGCAGCTTTATAGTAATCCCATCTTTCTGGTTGTTCACCTCTGATAACAAAATCATTATTAAAGTATTTGGGAAAATAATAGAGCTGATAATTCTTCAATAAATTAATCTTTACTTTTTCTTTTGGAAGATCAAGCTTATAATTAGCTGATCCTCTCCATGTGACAACAGTGTCTGCTCTGGTAGATGTAAGCGTGCTTGTCTGTTTTAGATTTGCTGCAAGATTGATATTTTTTATTGTATAAGCGAGGATCTTGTTGGTTGGGGTTTTAGATAAATTAAAAGTAACGTCAACAGATTCAGTTTCAGAGATATTCTTTTCTCTTTCTTTATCATCTTCACTTAAATTTGACCTCAACATATCAGAGTTTGCTTTATATCTCGGAATACCTATACTATTAGATTTTATGAAGCTAAGAGGTAAGTTTACTCCCCATGTCACAGGAAAGAATTTATCTAAAGCATAACGATTTGAGATATTAATAGAGGTTTTGTCTTCGAGAGCTGTGTTAGCACCGGCACTTCGCGATGTAGTTGTGTAGAAATCAGATGTTTTCCACTCATAATCAATTTTAAAATTTACAAAGTCGGCGAACTTAGAATCGAAAGTGGCTCGAGCAGCAAACCCGACATTTTGGTTGGGGTCAACAACTCTAATTTCATTGAAGAACACTGTTCCATTAAAACCATTTTCATTTTTTGGCACATATATCCCAAGCGCAATTTCACGAATATTACTTAATGTAGCCTGGCGAACTTTTCTGTAAGTAATGCCATTATGCACATATAGAGTATCTGTGAGCTCATTTAAACTTTTTAGGTATGTTAAATCTTTGAAAGAAAAATCAATATCTGTCCACTGGCTCTCTGTCATCTTTGTTTGCCAAGGATTGACTTTTATCTTTTTACTGATTTCATAGTAGTTTAAACTGTCTGCACCAAGCCTAAAAACGACAGTTAAAGAGTCTGTATTAAAGGCATGTTCTAAATCTTTTTCTGGATATACCCAATACTTAATTCGATTGTAGTTTAAAAGGTTAAATTGCTCTCTAAACCTCTGTCTGGCGAGTATTAAGTGCCCTGGTTGGACATTGTAATAGTTTAGTTTTAATGCTTGCTCAAAAGATATTTCGCCATCATTTCCTCGTTCAGTGGTATGTGGAGGGGCTATATAATGGTTGCTTTTCTGATTGTCGGCAGTTTCAATTGCAAAATACTCACTGTTTTGAGTGATCTCACTCACAGGAACGATTTGCTCGATTAGATCTTGTTCATCTCTTTCTCTGATTGTGTATTTTATCCATTTATTTCCAACGATATCGAGGTTTACAAAATTTAGTTTTACCATATTTTCAGTTTCAACCCACATTCTCACATAACTAATCTTTTTGAGATCAGCTTCGCTTGTTGCATTTGAAAATTTTTGCATATAGGGGTTATTTTTCAATGGAATTCGATATAAATACCAGCCATTGTATTGGTTTTGAAAGAAAGTTGATGTTGTATCTTTTAATGTGACAGAGTAGCGGTAAAACCTCTCTAAAGTGTCAAGGCTACCATTGCCATTTAAGTCTTCAGTGTCAAGTCGTCCATTGCCTTCTGTGCCGTTAATAAAGGGAAATTCACCATTGATTTCTATAGCACTAAACTGATCTTCAGGGTCAGATCCTGGATTGATCATCCCACTGTTATTCTTACGCGGAATGCCGTCAAGACCTATATCTTCCATGTATTCTAATTGACCGTTTGCATCACCACCGTTTTTACCATCTTCTGTGTTTAATACGTTTTTACCACCAAAATCAGTATAAAAGTCTTCTGATGTATCGCCTAAGTCAAAATGTAGCTTTGGCAGTGTCTGGTAGGCGCCTAAAGAATCAACTCTGACGAGTATTTCTATATATTCTTTTTCTGAAAAGTCAACTTGATTGCCAACAAACTTCATCAAGCCACCCCAATATGGATTACTAATACCTGGGCTGGCAATTTTCGGAGGTAAAGCTTTTAATGAGAGTACACTTACTTTTTCATTGCCTTCCTTTGTGGAGAGGGTGCTTGGGTGATAGACTTCGCGAGCATAAATATTATTCGGGTTAAACCAATTTGTTTTCCCTTTTTGCATATTTGACATATACGGCGCACTGGCTGGAGACCATGTTATACGCCCTGTACCAAGTGGATAAGTCTCTAAAACAGACTCCATGTCATCAAGCCACGCCTCATGTTTGTGGTGAGAAGACGAGCTATTATAAATGCGTGGAACATTCATAGCAATCTCGCCTGAAAGTGAGATATTAGAAGGGGTATTTGTTTTGATAAGTGGCAATAAATCAACAGCTTGTGTCATGAATTCAGGTTGAAATTTTACTTCCCCGTCTATGTCTGCCAGAATTAAGCTTCTACTTTCATTGCCAATTTTTGGTTTTTTGTCTGATACTTTTTCTGAATGATAGATAAAAGTGCCACCAAGTTTTGCATTTTCAGAAAACTTCCAATCTGCTCGTAGTCCTAAGAGTGTCTTAGACTCGATAGCAAATAGAGGCTTATTTTCATAGTCGATAGAGATTTTTGCATCAGGGTTTTTTGCTTCTTGGCTTAAGAAAGTGACCATTCCAAAGTCATAATCAACAAGATAGTCGACATTTTCTTTCATTTCTTTGCCATTTACTTTTACTTTGACGCTACCTGGGAAAATCATCATGCCAAGGTTTATGGACTCACGTCCAACCTTGCCTCTGACAAAGATTGAGTGTTTGTAATACTCGTCGCTATATATTTGTTCAGGGTCTTGCTCGTAAATATAAGAGTCGTGTAATGATCTAAAGGGCTCGATGAATGGGAATGTAATGTAGCCTGCGGATAAGTTTACTGTTGTATCTTCACCATTCACAACGCCATTGCCGTCACTGTCTAATCTTAGGAAATCATTGAATGTGGAATAACCAGTGTGGGGGATAGAGTCTGGTACAGTCAATATTCTCTCCATTGTTGCTGATTCGGTGAAGACTTCCAGCAAAAAGCCGTCACTTTTAATATTATTCATATTTAAAGAATAAATATTACGGCATTGGTATTTCCATGTAAAATCATTAATGTCTTGGTTTTTAAGCTTTAATGCCTTCAATTGAATATTGTCATCTGAAGTGTTTCCAACTTCAATATTGTCTTTTCTTGTGTATGAAACACCGATAGTATATCTCTTATCTATAGTTCTATGCATGACGAGGATCCCTGTGTCATAGTCAAAGGTGTAGTCTGTACCCTCCAAAAGTTGTTCAAAAAAATAAGTGCCTGAGAGTAATGTGCCTTGCTCGTCAACTACTTGCCCTTCTACAGCGATGTTTTCATTATTGCTGGCATTATCGTCATCGAGAAACACTTTTAATGTGCCTTCTTTAGGAAAAATGTTGGGCATTGCGATATACCATGCCCCATTATTTGTTTTAATAGCATTATTTACCCAAGTTGGCGGGCAATTATCACCCTCTGAATATATCGAATAAAGTAGTTGTGGGTCGCTTATATAGTAGTGTGTACGAGGTACATAGTTTTTAATATTTATGATTGTTGAGTCTGATTGAGATGTTCCCTCAAAACTCTTTGAGTTCTTTTGAGACTCTTCTTTACTTGCAACAGCTGTGATATCTAAACTTCCTATTTTTAATAAAGATTTTACGCCAAATAGTCCCTGAGATGAAGCAGAAAGGGAGATATAACGTGAACCAGATAAGGAAAGAGAGGTATTACCAGCATCAATTCTTTGTACGATTTCATCTTCTTCACCTTCATAAGCAATCTTAATATTATTTGGGTCTAAAATACCAGTTTCTTGATTTGAATTATATTTGATATCAACCTTAATCTTTTCACCAATAGAACCATTCATGGTTAGATTTAAGTCTTGTTGCATAGAGAGATTAAAGCTTTGGTTTGAACCACCCTCTATAACAGCCTTTGTATTTCTTTTTGTTTGTGATCCGCTAATTGTCAGCTTCTGCGTACCGCTTAAATTCAGTCTACCTGCTTTATTTCCCATGATTTTTCTAATAGTTTTAGGCATTGCCATGGGAGGAAGTTTGATTACTATTTCTGGTATCAGTCCTTGGGTTTTACCCTTGTTTTGGGGATCAAATAACTCTTTTTTAGCCTTGACGAGTCCATTTGCAAAAGCTGCTTCGAAACTATTGTTTAAATAGTCATCAAAACTAATATAAAATGGTCCAGCTAAAAGGAGTTTCCCAGATTTTACTTCCATTACCACATATTTGTTTTTATGGTCAATCACATAACTAATTGTTTGATTATATGCCCCAAGGTTGTATTTGTTTGCAATACTGAGAGATACCCCAGGTTTATCATTGAAATATGAAGGTTTGTTTTGCAATAAAGGGATATAATCAACAAGATAGAAGTCGATTTGATAAAAGTTTGCTAAAAGGCTTGAAGATAGCAATATGAGAAATATTAAGCATCCATATTTGCGGATCATTTGTATAAATAAGGTCCTAATTAGTCTTTTCTAATGCGATTAAATTTAGTGCATTTATTGTTAGGTTTGTATCAACAATATCAACACTATTAGTGAATTCTGCGATTAATGGGGCAAGCCCGCCCGTCATAATAGACTTAATATTATCAAGGTTTTTGTATTCTTCTTTGATTTTTGCGATAAAACCATCAATAATGAAAGCATGTCCGTAAATAAGACCTGATAATAGGGCATCTTTTGTGTTATTGCCTAAAAGCATGTGTGGCTTTTCAAGCTTAATATTAGCTAATTGTGCGGCTTTTTCAAAAAGGCTTGCAGCACCTGATTTAATGCCTGGCAGAATAGCTACACCAGCATAAAGACCTGTTTTGTCTATTAATTGGATAGTTGTGGCTGTACCTAAATCAAAAACAATACAATTTTCATTATAGTTTTTCCATGCACCATAAGCATTAGCAACAAGATCAGCGCCTATATAGCTTGGATTGTCAGTAAAATATGTTAATCCAAGTGGGGTGTTGCCATTGATAAAAAAATATGGACACGAAAAATATTTTTCAAACATTTGTTCAAAGACTCTTGTTAAAGTGGGAACAACAGAGCAAATCACAATTTTATTTGCTTTTTTAATATCAATAGTATGCTCCATCGCCAATGAATTGATTAATAAATAAAATTCATCTGGCGTTTTTTGTGTGTCTGATTCAAATCTAAATGTAAATTTTAGTTCTGTTTTTTTATAAATTCCCGCTACTACATTAGTATTGCCGATATCAAATACTAAATTAAACTCCATATTATTCCTTTAATATAATCTAAAATAACTATAACTATAAAACAAAATCAGTATTACAATATATTTAATACGATATTTTAGGAGTTTAATTATAAGTCAAGATATTTTTTAATATAAAGGCAAACGATGAAAAAAATAATAAAAAGAGGGGGTTTATTAATGCATAATTCAGGTTTAAAGACCTAAATAATACTGAAAACTGAGAACAGAGAGATGAAATGTAATTGATCTGAGCCGATTAAGGATAGTACTTCGTGCAAAAAAAAAATCGCCTCTAAACTCGCTCGTAGTAGGCATCAGCTGATTTAGGTGAAAATAGTTTTCAAAAAACACCATTTTGTAAGCCCTATATATATAGAGGGTGTTGTTTTTTTATTTATTATTCTGCTTTATTTTTTTATAAGTTATTTTGGTGACTGTGGAATAGCCTCAAGAAATATATTGCATAATAAGTTACAAAGGCTGGGCGTCTTATCGATTTAAAAGAATATTTGACAAAGGTGGTTACTTGTGCTATAAGTTAAAATTGATGAGTTTTTTCAGTGATATATAATTTTTTATATTTTAATTGCAATTACAATCAAATTAATTATAATATTATTAATAAAGAGGAGGAATTTATGGATGCAAGATTTGAGAGATTATTGAAGGAATTAAAGGATCTTGAAGATTATATTTTGAGAATAAAGAATAAAGATTTATCTTTCAAGATAGCAAGCAAGGATTATGAAGAATCTCAACAATTATATGAGCATCTTGAAGGTATGCGTGCAAATCTTGCCGATATAATTGCAGATATTACATCTGATTCTGGATCTTTATTGAGCTCTGCTGTTGAATTGCATAAGCTATCTGCTGGAGTGCAAAAAACATCAAAAGATATGAATGCAAAAGCTGAAGAGGTTGCAAATGCCACTCATGAGATGACTGACAATGTAAATAGTGTGTCAGCTTCTGCAGAAGAGCTCAGTATTAATATGTCAACTGTGGCAAATAATGCAAATCAATCAGCAGAAAATATTAATAGTGTCGCAGCAGCAACTGAAGAAATGACAGCGACAATCTCCGAAATAGCATCTAATGCCGACAATGCCAAAACAATTGTAAACACTGCTGTTATGAGTCTTCAAAATGCAAATAGTAAAATTGAAGAGTTGAACGTTGCAACTAAAGAAATCAATACAGTAAGTGCCTCAATTTCTGATATTGCTGAACAAACAAAACTTTTGGCACTTAATGCAACTATAGAAGCTGCCCGTGCTGGCGATGCTGGCTTACGGTTTTCTGTTGTAGCAAATGAAGTAAAATCTTTGGCAACGGAGACAAATAATGCAACTATTGAAATTCACAGCAAAGTTAATGCTATGCTTACCGCTGCCCAAGCTACTTTTCAAGAGATATCACATGTCTCGAAAGTTATTAATGAGGTAAATAAGCTTGTAGGGAATATTGCTCTGTCAGTGGATATGCAATCAGATACAACAAAAGAGATTTCATCGAGTATCAATTATGCAGCGCAAGGCATAACAGAAGTTACAAATGCTGTAAATGACGCTAATTACGCTGTACAAGATGTTGCAAAAAACATTACTGAAGCTGCGAGCTTGGCTAATAATGTAGCATCAGCTATCAAGTCTGTTTCTGATGATAGTAATAGATTAAAAGACGATGCAACTCTGCTGTATATGGGAGCAATGGAGGTAAATAGTCATGGTTCTGACTTGGATAGAATGGTAAAAATGATCAAATTGCCCGTTGAATTAAATATCAAGAAGGCTTCTACAAGTGCATTGTTTAAATTTACAGACCCATTTAGAGTGCATGTTAATGAAATGGATAATCATCATATCCAAATTTTTAATTATATAAATGATGTTCACGCTGCAATCAAGCAAGGCCAAAATCAACAAACAATACTAAGAATTGTCATAGATTTGCGTAATTACACAGATAATCACTTTAGAGAAGAAGAGAAACTAATGAAAAAGATAAATTATGAAGGCTTACCTTATCAAATTACAGCTCATAAAGACTTAATCAGTAAAGTTGATGAGATTATTCATCAGTTCAAATCTAATCAAGAAGTTAATTTAATTGAAGTGATGGTATTTCTAAAAGATTGGCTTGTTGTACACATTTTAGGAATGGATCAAAAATACTCAGTACCTATGCATGAGGCAAACGTTTATTGATTTTTATGAGTAACCCTGGTTAATCAATTCGTGCTATTACAAACTCGATAAATATTAATTGCACCTTTGCCTTTTATTTCTACACTTTGAACTATTTCAAACTCAAATTCATCCTTAACTAATTGATAAGTCGTCTCAGAAATACTTATTTGCATGGGTTGGCTACTGTTTTCAATGCGGCTGGTCGTATTTATTGTGTCACCAAATATGTCGTAAATATACTTCTTAACTCCGACAATACCACCCACCACGCTACCTGTATGTATACCAATACGAATATCCCATTTGATATCGTGTGTTTCGTTTCGTTTTTTCAAATATTTAATCATACACTGTGCAGCGTTTAGGATATTTATAGCGTGCTCTTCATTTTGTTCAGGCATTCCGCATACAGCAAGGTATGCATCGCCAATGGTTTTAATTCTTTCGCAATTATTTTCTTCAATAAAAGCATCAAAATACGTAAATAAATCGTTTAGTTCTTCGATGACTGTTTCTGGTTGCAGTTCTGATGCTATCTGAGTAAAGTTTACTAAGTCAGACAACAGTACAGTAACATTATCAAAGCTTTGAGGAATAGTTTTACCCTTTTCTTTTAGTTGCTTTGCCACTTCATACGGCAATATATTGAGCAACAGTTTATCAGATTTATCTCTCTCGGACTGTATAATAATATTAGCTGATTTTTGCTTTTGATATAAGTATATACTTCCAACAACTATTAAAAGTGCAAGGAAGAGGATGAAGATCAAGAAGTTTCTAACGTTTTTACTACGAACAAGGTTGAGTTCATTAATCTGTTTGTCTTTTCTTAAAAGGGCGTTTTCGCTTTCTTTTTTCTCTGTTTCGTATTTGGTTTGTATTTCGCTTATTTTGCTACTTCTTTCTATATTGTAAAGCGAATCTTTATAATCAAAGTATGTTCTAAAATACAAATATGCTTTTTTGTAGTTACCCTGTAATTCGTAAATTTTAACAATTAAACCATAATTTATTAATGCTTGTTTTTTATCATTTGCTTCTTCAATAACAGGTTTTGCTTTTAAGGCAAAATCGAGTGCCTTGCTGTAATCGCCTTTATTCATATATATGCTAGCATGATTAATTAAGTTGCTGGCAAGTCCACTTTTATTATCAAATTGCTCGTAGATAGTATAAGCCTCTTTAAGGTGTTTTTCTGCTAATGGAAAGTTTTTCATTGAGTTATATACAAGTGCGATATTATTATGAGTCGATGCACTACTCAGTATGTCATTGTTTTGGACTTTTAGTTCAAGAGCTTTATGGTAATAATTGAGGGCTTCTTCATACTCCTTATGTTTTCTGTAAATGATTGCTATATTGTTGTATGATGATGCAAGTTTTGCTTTATTACTATTATCAGATTCTTTGAAGCTGATTGCTTTTAAATAATTGTCTAATGCTTTGTTGTAGTCCTGAAAATTAAAATATACAGCGCCAATATTATTATAACAACTACTAATCCATACGGAGTCTTTTTCGATTTCTGCTTGTTTTAATGCCTTAATATGATATTCGAGACTATTTTCAAGATTACTTTGTCTCATGTACGTATTGCCAATAATTGAATAAATTTGTATGGTGTATTTTGTTATTTTTTTCTCATTGCTGAGCTTCAATGATTGTTTTGCTAGAAGTAATGCTTTATCATATTCGCCTAAATCGTGATTGATGATTGCTTGTTTTAAATAAGTAGCTACTATTAAAATATTATTATTTGTTTTTTTTGCGCTTTCAAGAGATTTGTTATAAAAATCCAAAGCGTTTGTTTTCTCGTTGGTATAATTAAAAAAATCACCTTTTGCAGCGTATGCTAAAGACAAAATATTGTTATTATGCATTGTGCTAATGAGTTTATCAAGCTCTACAATTTCTTGCTCTGCCTCAGTAAATCGTTTTGAATTTAATAGATGTTCAATATACAGAATACTTCTTTGAGTTTTAATCTCATTGGTTTTATCTTTTTTACTTTTTTCATCTAATAACTTCAAAAGGCTGTTAAACGTTAAAGTATCTTTAGTAATGACTTCATGAGCATAATCAACTATTTTGTTTATTTGTTGCTGAGATTTATATGAAGCTATAGATTTTATAAATTTATTATACTTAACAGTATTTGCCTGAAGCTTTCCTACTGACAACATGATCATAATTAGAATGATTATTTTTAAAATATTATTATAGTTTTTCATTACACCTCATAATTGTCATAGTTTATTTCTTGTAAATTAGTCAAGAAAAAAAAGGCTTAGTTTGTGCTAAGCCTATATTTATGACGTTAAGATAAATAATTACTTTAAATATGTTATCTTTTTTGTAGAAACTGAACCGTCTTTTAACTTTGCAAGAATATAATAAATGCCATTTGCACACTGTTGATTTCTCGCATCTCGTCCATCCCATTGATTTGTTATGAGAGTTTTTACTTTTTCGCCTTTGATATTGTAAACTGACATTTCTTCAATATTATCTTGTTTTGATTTTAACTGAATTTGTGACCTAAATGGGTTTGGATAAGCTTCAATAAGCCTTTCTTTAACATGGACAACTTCATTATTTGACTGAGGACTTTCTATGAGAACCAAATCAACAGCACCAACACCCAGACTATAATCATATATTTCTACATCATCAGCATCTAAATGCAATAAATGCGAGTTTGAAAACCAGTCACCAGTATTTAATACTAACTTCTGATCTTCCAAAAATAACATTTTGCTACCTCCAGGAAGATAAGCATTGGTATTTGAATGTATTATCTCGTGTGTGTTAACATCATACGAATAGAATCCCAATCCCATACCGTCTGCGAGATAAACAATTTGATCTGGTGATTCGATTATTGAGTTTGGGCATCCTCCGATTTCAATATTATCAATAATGCTTTTAGAAACTGGGTCAATTATTTGGATTGATCCTGCTGCCTCGTAGTAATCTCCTGTGCACATTAAGTGAATATTGCCATCAGATGCTAAAATCATTGCTTGCGGATTTATTGAGGTTAAGATCTCAGTTTGCTTTTCAAATGTTTCGAGATTAAAGACTGATACTGTGCCCTGACTATAGTCTGGATATTGAAATCCAGTATTTGCTACATAAAGCTCATTGTTCACTATCAACATACCTTCAGGACCAACTCCAGAAGACATAGTACTAATTGCATTTGTATTAGTATCGATTCTATATATATCCGAGCTCATCATGCCGCTAACATAGATGTAGTCCCCATTTTTTAGCATATTCCATGGGTTGGATGAATTGGGTAATTGAATTGTTTGCAGCACAGCTCCGCTTTCAATACTGATTTTTTGGATATTATTGTCTCCTGAGTTTACTAGCCAAAGCTCATCATCTTCGAAATATACTTGATTCCCATACAGCCCAGCATTGGCAAAATTGTTTACTGCTACGTGTGTCAATAAGTCAATTTTGGATAATGTTTGGCTGGCTGAATTAAGAACAATTAGTTCTGTTGCTCCTAATGAAGCAAACAATAATGCTACAATTAGCATAATAGTTGTTTTTTTCATTTTTTTTCTCCTTTTATTTATATTTTTTTTCTATATTTAATGATATTTGCCAGTTAAAACCTGGCTCTGGTATATAGTCGTAAATTTCATATTTCTCATTGAATATATTGTTTAATGAACCAATGAACTTGAAATTATATGATTTATAATTATACATATACGATGTGTGGCTATTTACACACGTGTAATCGGGTAAAGGTGGTTTTAATTGGTCTCGTGTTGAGTATTGCTTGCCTGTGGACAAGAGTTCTAAGTTTTGATTAAAGCTGTAAAAAGAGAAGATATAGTTGGCAAACAGTCGGTATTCAGGAGTATAAATAAGGCTTTTATTATAAAAATCACCGTGAGAACCATCATCTTTAAGACTTTTATCTTTAGTTATAGTTTTTGTGTAAGCGATGGTGAATGTGTGGTGTTGCAAAAAAGAATAATTAAAGCGAGTTTCAAAGTTTTGTATTTCAGCATTAGCAATATTTGTTGGTTTCCATGCTGTCAATGAACGAAACCAATGTATGAGGTTTTTGGTATCATTTTTCCAATATGCCTGTTCTAAAGATGGATTATCTCCAAGCTTTATTCCAAGTCTATAACCATTTGACGACTCTGGTTTAAGGTCAGGGTTGCCAACCGTTTGAGAGTCACCTTTCCAATACAAATCATAAAAAGATGGCAAAGAATACGAGGTTCCATAATTAAAAAAGACTTCTGTTTGTATAAAACTATAATACTTAATGCCCTGTTCAAATCGCCAAGAAACATTATTTTTAAAGCTTTCTGAGTAGTCGTTTCTGATCGAGTAACTACTATTAAAATCAAAGAGGTCATACTCCAAATCTTTTGAAAAGCTTGCATAAGCTGAATAAGTATTTCTATTGAGCAGGCTGATTGAAGCGCTTGGCTTTAGTATGTCTTTTGTTTTAAACTGCTCATTTTTATACTCTATACCGCTTTTATTCTCAAAACCAAATACACTCTGCATGAGCGTCATTTTTGCACCAGAAATCTGTTGGTAATTTTTATTGTCTGCTTTATACATCAAGATTGGCGACTTCAGATTCTGATAATTATTATTTTCAAGATTTGAGTAAATAATTGCTTCTGTTTTATTGCTAATAATGTTTATCGTGTTTTTAAAGGAATACCCTTTTATAAAGCTCCCCGCAAAAGCTTGTGCATAATTATATGTGCCAGGTAAATAGTTTTTGTAATCTATTACGGACATGCGTGCTTTAATGGTAATATCTCTCATTGCTATAAACCCGCCAACGTTGAGCTGTTCTTGAAATTTATTATTATTCTCTCTTGTTTGATCTGTTTTTGTTTGTCTATTATAAAAGCGGAAATCGTTTTCAGATTCTTGTCTGGAATATTGTATTTCGAGTTGACTTCTTTCACTCAAGATAGTAGCATTAATGCTGTTTTTAATAGAGTTAAATGAGCCAAAAGAATTGTTTACTTGAACTTTGTTTTCTTCTGTCAATCTCTTGCTTCTGATCTTGATCAATCCTGCTATTGCACCAGAGCCAGCCTCTATACTTGCATTGTTTTTGATTATTTCAACTGATTCGATATTATCTTGATTAATAGTCGATAAATCAATATCTTGCCCCGTTGGATTCAAAACAACTCCATCAAGCATAATAATAGTATGCCTCGAAGAATGTCCGCCAAGGCTCAGAGTTTTCTTTTCTCCTATTAAATCAAGCCCTTTTATTTGTATACCCTGCTGATTATTTAGCCAATCAGCGATACTATTGAGATTCTTGTTCTCAACACTATCTATATTTATTGTTTCTTTATGGCGTATTTGGCTGCTAATCTCTTCTTCTTTTGCTGTTACATTAATGGTCTCTAATAAAAAGTTTTCCCTTTTTAAATAGACTATTTTTCTATTGATAATATAATCTTTTGTAACTCTTAGTGCTTTATACCCCGTCTTGGAGAGGGTATAATCTTTTGCTTTTTCTTGTCTATTTACCTTGAAATACCCCAAGGAATCTGTCATTTGAATATAAGTGCCATTATTAATAATTACATCGTTTAGTGGTTTATTATTCTCACCCTCCACTCTCACTCTTATTGTTTGTGCAATAATATTAAGGAAGGTAGTTAAAAACGCTAGTGCAATTATTAGTTTTTTCATAAATTCTCTCTATTGCAATAAAGTAGATTAGGCTTTTGTGAGTATGGGTTTTGATTAATACAAATGTCTATATTAAAGGCTTGTTTGATGATGTTTGGTGTAATGATTTCTGATGCTTGTCCATCGGCAAGGACATTACCAGATTTGAGAATTATTATTCTATCACTATACTCGATTGAAAGGTTGATATTATGCGAGACAATAACAATTGTTTTACGGTACTTATGTTGCAGGTCTCTGAGTATTTGCATGATTTCTATTTGGTGATTTATATCTAAAAAAGACAGTGTCTCATCAAGAAAAATAAAAGATGATTCTTGAGCAAGTGCTCTTGCCAACAATACTCTTTGTTTTTCTCCGCCGCTGAGGTTATTATAGTTTCGATTTAACAGGTTGTAAACATTAAAAGTTTTACTTATTTCTTCGACAATTCTTACATCTTTTGATGTATATGAACCCCAATAATCGATCCATGGAAAACGTCCCATAAGTATTATTTCTTTGACGGAATAATCAAATTGCATATTATTTTCTTGTGGTATATAAGCCAATAATTGCGCAAAACTCCTGCGTGTTAGTCTATGTAAATCAATTTCCTCATTTTCTTTTAAATAAGAAATGCTTCCTTTTTGGTAATTCACAATATTGAGAATTGCCTTTAGTAGTGTTGATTTACCTGCACCATTGGGTCCCAAAATAGAGATTATTTCATTTTCTCTAATTTGTAGTGAAATATCTTTCAATATTTCATTATTATCCAAACTTACGTTTAAATTATTGATTTCTATCATTTTTTAATCTTTCTTAACCTCATGTTATTAAACTATTTAAAAATTAATTAAAAAAAACTTGCCAAAAAAGCTTGCTAATTCCTACTAAATTACTATGTTATTATAAAGGAGGAAAAATGCAAATCACATCAAGAACAGAATATTCAGTAAGAGCGCTTTGTGAATTATGCTTAAATGATGAGCCGCAGTCTTTACGCAAGATTAGCGAAGCTCAAAAATTGCCCATAAAGTACCTTGAGCATTTGTTCCGTCAACTCAAGCAAAACAAGTTGGTATCAAGCGTATCTGGTGCAAAGGGTGGTTATTTTTTGACCAAGGCAATTAAAGATATCAGCCTTTATGATGTCATTACTGCTGTCGAAGATGTGAGTACGTCTTTAGAATGCGACAAGAGAGAAAATTCAGAGTATTGCATTGGCAAGCCTTGTGGGTTCCATCAGGTTTGGCAAGAGATTCATGATGACTTAAAAGACTATTATGCAAATATTAGTCTCGAATATATTTTTATGAAAACAAAGGAGATATGATGGAAAGAGTTTACTTAGATAATTGTATAACCAGCAAACCAGATCCAGAAGTTATTGCTGCAATGATGCCATATTTTACTGAGAAGTATTATTTCCCAGCAAATTTTGTTTCTACAGGCTCATCTATTCAGGCAGATTTAGATGATTTCAAGCATATTATTGCAGGTTCAATGGGTGCGAAAGTTAGCGAGGTTCACTTTACAAGTGGAGGTACATCAGCTAACAATATAGGTATTAAAGGCTATTTAATGGCAAATTCTAATAAAGGAACACATATCATTTGTTCAGTTATAGATTATCCAGATATCTTAACAAATGCAGCTTTTTTTGAAAATAGCGGCTTTGATGTTACTTATCTTAATGCAGATTATGATGGTTTTGTTGACTTGGACGAATTGAAAGCAGCTATACGCCCTGACACAATCATGATGATGACTACCTTTGCAAACCATGTTATGGGCACAATTCAACCTATAAAAGAAATGCGTAAGATCTTAGATGATTCAGGGCATAACATTGCATTATTTGTTGATGCAGCTCATGCTTATGGTCGAATTGATATTGATGTAAATGAGTATGGTATCGATCTTATGAGTGTTAGTGCACACAAGATACATGGTCCTCAAGGGGTTGGTGCTCTTTATGTAAAGAATGGTATCCAACTTGTTGCTACAAAACACGGTATTAATCGTCTTGATTCGCTTGATACAGGTGGAATTAGTATTGCTGCTATTGCAGGCTTTGCTAAGGCTGTGCAGTTGCAGTTTTCAGATTTACAAGTTCATATAGCAAAAATTGTTGCTTTGCGCGAGAGATTGTATGAGGGTATTAAAAAGAATATACCACATATTCTATTAAATGGACCTGACGGCAATAAACGCATAGCACATAATTTAAATGTATCATTTGATTATATTGAAGGAGAAGCTATTTTAATGATGCTCGATGTTAACAATATCACCGTTGCTACAGGCAGTGCATGCGCCTCACAGGGCTTAAAGCCAAATTACATACTGATGGCAACAGGTAGAAACTTCGTTCAATCTCACGGGTCAATTAAGTTTACCCTTAGCCGTTTTACTACAGAAGAAGAGATTGATTATGTGATTGAAAAACTGACTGTCATTGTACAAGAGCTTCGTTCACGTAGCCCATTATTCAACAAAAATAAATAAGATAAATTAGGAGAGAAAAATGCAGTACTCACAAAAAGTCTTAGACCACTTTATGAAACCACATAATATTGGAACAATGGAAAACCTATCTGTCACAGCGACTGAAGGCAGCCCAGCATGTGGTGATCAAGTTACTTTTTACTTAAAGATTAATGATGATTCACATGTAATTGAAGATATTTCATTTCAATCTTATGGTTGCGCTTCAAACATAGCAACCGCTTCGATAGTTACTGACTTAGTAAAAGGAAAAACAATTGAAGAAGCAAAAGATATTTCTTGGAAAGATGCAACTAATGAACTTGACGGCTTGCCTCCTGTAAAGATGCACTGTTCAGTTTTAGCAGTTGACACATTACGTTTAGCTATCAAAAAATATGAGCTTGAAAAGGGTTTAAAAGAGCCAGAACCATTTTCAAAAGAGGTGATTATTGAAGAACTACGCTCGATAATCTATCCACAAGCTGGTGAAGATATTATTACCTTGAAAATGGTTAAATATGTTCGGCTTGATGATGATGGCACTGTGGTCATTGATTTAGATATCCCAAAGTTTGACCAAAATAGAGAAAGTGTAGTTGATGAGGTCAAAGAACACCTTGAAAAGTATCCTGAAGTCAAAGATATACAAGTAACCCTTGCTTAATGCAGGGTTCTATAATTATTGCCGGTTTGCATATTATGCAGATCGGCTTTTTTTTGCTCATTTTTTCAGCATAATTCACACTATGTTTATTTCAAAGATCAGTTTTTATGTTTATTTTTTCCGTATGAGTAATAAATACAAGAATATTGGACACCCAATAAATGATGTTATTATACCAACAGGAAATTCTACGACAGTTAGGTTAAAGGCTATTAAATCACAGAATAATAAGAAATTGGCTCCATATACAACAGATAAAGGGAATACTTTTTTTTGATCTGAACTGACAAGCAATCTCACAAAATGTGGTATAATCAAGCCAATAAAACCGATAATACCAGCATAAGCAACCGATACCCCTGTAAGTAATGACCCCACTATAAAAATCCTCAGACGAAGCTTTTTGACGTCTACTCCAATGCTTTGCGCCGCCTCGTCGCCTGTTGTCATGATATTTAGCGCATTTGACTGTATGTACAAGTACACCAAAAGAATGATTGATATAACCATACTGATAAGGAAAAGAATCCACTCAGTTGTATAGAAAATATGACCAAGGTTTCCCATCAATACTTGTAATATAAGCCCAACATCTTTTTGAAAAATATACATTAAAAAAGATATAATAGCTGAGATAAACATGCCAAAGATTATTCCTGAGAACAAGAGTTTTGTTTTGTCTAAATAACCATTTCTTGAGCTCAATGCCCAGACAACTATTATGCTTATCAAGGCACCTACAAATCCAAAGAGCGGTGCAAGGATAAAAGCGCCAACCAAGCCCGCAATGATACTACCCAATGCTGCGCCAGAAGACACTCCAAGAATATATGGCTCTGCTAAAGGGTTGTTTAGCAATATCTGAAATACTGAACCTGTGCCTGATAGTATCATTCCAACTAATATAGTCAGAAGAAGACGTGGTAATCTCACATTAAGATATATATAGGAATTTGTATAATTAATGGAGCTATAAAGCACAATGAGTACAATAAAAATCAGTATTGCTAAACTAAAATGTTTATTCATAAATCGCATTCCTAAGCTGTATAATGCCTTCAATATTTCGTGGTGTAGCTCTGAGAATTAGATCTGGATTAACTTCATCAATGGTATAAATTCTATTGTTTTTAACAGCATTAATGTGTTCCCAACCTTTACGGCTTTTTATCATTTCTTTTGTCATATCTGGATAAGTAATAATGATAATATCAGGGTTTGCATTGATTATATCTTCGTTTTTAACGCGGCAATAATCCCGCTCAAGAGTGGGGAAGATGTTGATGCCTCCAGCAATACTGAGCAAATCACCCACATATGAATCATTAGAGACGCTCATAATCGGGTCATTATATATTTCGACAAATACTTTTTTGGGTGCTGTAGGTACAAATTCTTTAAGCTCAGAAAGCTCTTTATTTAACTTTTCTACGAGTGCGTCTGCGTTCTTTTCTGCCTTGGTGATCTTACCCAATTCTGTGATAGTATTGAGCATTTCATTCACATTTTTGGGATAGAGTGTAACAACTTTTATTCCCATTTTTTCAAGATCTTTAGATATTGCTTCTTGCTCTAAAGATGAAGTAATAACATATTCAGGTCTTAAGCTCACAATCTTTTCAAGATTTATTTGACCAAAGTTGCCTACTTTTTCTTTGTATTGTAAAATTTGAGGGTAGTCGCATTCTTCAGCGACGCCTATTATTTGACCATCACCAGCGATATTGACGATAATCTCAGCGAGTTCTGGAGAAATTACTACAATTCCTTTTTTTGGAATGTCTTGCTGACATGCAACTATGGTCAGAGCTATTAGGAAGATGATTAAAAAAGTTTTTTTCATGCTTTGCATCCTTTCTAAATGGGGTATTTACCATTGTCTTTAGATGCAGAGCAGGCATTTTATGCCATATTTCTCATCTTCCGCGAGAAATACTCTAAAGACATATGGCAGGTTTCCTGACTTTCTGCGGGGCATATTGACTAAGCCTTCCCATTTAACAGTGGCTTAATCTCCCTCTATTGCAGATTACAGTGGCGGAGACCGTTCTCGATTTTCACGAGATTCCCTTTCACACCGATATGTCTGTCACATAAGTGACATCTGCATCAAAAAATATATGGGCTTTTATGTCAAGATTTTTTTTGATTCCAATGCTATATTTTACTTAAGTCTAATGAACACATATTCTTTTACAGTTATATATTTCTAAATTCTTTATTTCATTTTTACCTGTCAAAAAAGTTGTTTTAAAATTAACACCCCCTATATATATTGGCTGGACAAATGGGGTTTTTTTGAAAACTATTTTCACCTAAATCGGCAGATGCCTACTACAAGCGGGTTTAGGGGTGATTTTTTTTATCAAGAAACTTACAAATTCAGAGACTGCTGCACAGTAAACCAAAATAGCTGATAAAAGAATTAAGCTGAATCATAAAAAAAATAGCCCCCTCTATATATATAGGGCTTACAAAATGGTGTTTTTTGAAAACTATTTTCACCTAAATCGGCAGATGCCTACTACAAGCGGGTTTAGAGGTGATTTTTTTGTCAATAAATTTAGAAAATCATCTGACCAAGCTTATATTTATTTTTTAATAGATAGTTCAAAGGGGAATAATTAACATTATTTGTTGAACAATGTTTTTTATGAAGCTTAGTTATAGATTAATAGTTTTTTATCTGTAAGAATACCAATTTACACGTCAAATAATGGCGTAGCAGTTATTTGCGAAGCAATACTCAACTCTGTCTTTGCTTTTATTTGTTGCAATGTTTGCTTCATATTATCCAAAGCGAGTTGTGGAATATTGTTCTGCTCACTTAAGTGTGCAAGAATCAGCCTATCAAGGTTTTCTGAATATATAGTTGACACAATTTCGGATGCTTGTACATTAGAAAGATGCCCAAGTTTGCTTTTTATTCTTTGTTTTAGGTGCCACTCATAAGGACCTTCCATTAACATTGTCAGGTCATGATTGCTTTCTAAAACGATTGTAGTGGCGGTTTTCAGTTTGTTTAAAAGAAGCTGTGGTGCATAACCTAAATCAGTAGCAATAGCAAGTCGTCTTTCAGCAATATCTTCATTGTAAACGATAAAATTACAACTCTCTATTGCATCGTGAGGAGAAGTGAAAGAATTAACCACCAAATTCTTGATTTGAAAAGGTTCTCCCACATCAAAGTAAACGGGTTCAATAGGGAGTTTACCCACTTTATGAGCAGATCTCCCAAAGGTTTGTTGAGTAATGTATATAGGGATCTTTAACTTTCTTGACAGAACTCCTGCACCACCAACATGATCAGTGTGCTCATGACTGATTACAATAGCATCTATATGAAGTGGGTTTACTCTCAGTTCTTCGAGCATTTCTGCGGTTTTCTTATACGTTATTCCAGCATCAAATAGTACAACTGTCTGATCGGTTTGCACAAGAGTAGAGTTACCTTTGCTACCACTCGTTAAAACAGAGACTTTTAGCATATTATCCTTTATAGATATAGCGGTTATTTAGTTTATCATATTCTGTCCACGATGCTTTTGGGTCATTTGATGCACTAATCAGCTGTGCCACACCTGTAGTTTGAGCATCGAGATTATCAGCAAAGTGAAGCACAACAGCTTCTATAGTTTGGGGTATTTTTACTGCACCCTTTTCTAATTCACCATGGTGAGATAGTATCAAATGTCTTATTTTCATTAATGTATTTGCAGGGAAATTGTTTATTTTATGAGCCTTTTCACAAATTAAATAATCAGCCATAGGAATATGCCCAATCAGGCGCCCTTCGTCGGTAAAATCAATTGAAGGCATACTTTGATACTCATATATTTTGCCAAAATCATGTAATAATGCGCCAGTAATAAGGGTGTCGCGATTTAGCTCATATTGGTTTGTACAAAAGTCACATATTTTTGTTACAGACAGGGTATGTTCCAATAAACCGCCCACATAATTATGGTGCCAACTCTTAGCTGCAGGGCACATTGCAAATTTTGTAAAGAGTTCTTTATCATCAAAGATAGATTTCAGTAATTGTGACAAAAATGTATCTTTGATGCTATCTATAAAGGCAAAAAGCTGTTCAGCCATCAAGTCAGTATCTTTATTTGTTTTGGCGATATAATCGGCAAGGTCATATTCACCGTCTTCAGCTTTCCTAATTTTTGTAATATTGAGTTGGATTTGGTCTTTATAGCTAATCACAGTTGCTTCAACTTTACAAACATCAGCCTCTTCAAAAAGATTTACCATAGATGTTGCATTGTTCCAAATATTTCCAACAATGGGACCTGTTTTGTCTTGGAATTGAACACGTACAAAATAGTCTTTTTTGCCTTCCCTAAGCTCTTTTTGGCTTACTAATAGATATGTAACAATCTTCTGATTTAAGTATTGATACATATCATGCACAAAGATTTTTTCAAATGAATCCATTTTACATCTCCATAATGTGTTTTATCTTATTTTAACAAAAGAATTTTTTTGGTTTGGTATTTATTATTATCATAGCTAATCCTAATAAAGTAAATACCGCTGCTTAAATTATTATTATTATTATCTTTATAGTTCCAATTATAAATATTATTTACACTATTATTTAGTGTTTTGATTTTTTGACCTTTGATATTATATATTTCAATTTTATTCGTATTTTCAGCCTTGATAGAAAGCGGCTCACTATGTCTTGCTGGGTTGGGCCATATCTCAGCTAAAGGGATCGGATTTTGGGGTTGGCTATAGCTTGTTTGAATATTCAATTCAGGCATTTCGTGCACAGATGTAAAAAGAATCTCTTTACTTGGCTTGTAAATTACTTGGATGACTAAGGATACATCTGAAAATGAATTGTTATTATAAAGCACTATTTGGTCGGTTGGAATAGCAAAATCAATGGACTGCTCGAGCCCGTAATTTGCTGTTAACGCCAAGCCTACTGACATATTTGTTAAATAGTTACTTACTGCCATACACTCTTTTTCATTAAACTGATAAGGTTGAATAAAAAAGGCTTGTATTTCACAATTTGAAATATAACTTGAAAAGATGCGTGTATTTTCGTTTTGCAAAATAGCTTCGAGTGTAATATTATTTGCGAGCGTGTCTACCATAACTCTACCAACAGTCAAAAATGTTTTTTCATCTTCATATTTGTTCAATTGCTCTTCAAATTGATCAGCATAGACATTTGGTAAGTATCCACTAATCCTGGATGCGCCTTGAATTACTGTATTTGGGTAGCCATAGTTATTATACCATGAGTTTTTATGGGTAAATATTGGTTGATTATACAAATCAGCCAAGTCAGGAAAGTAATCAAGTCGTAGTACTTTATTAGGTAGGTCTGTTTGAGCCTCCCAGAGGAAATTAGAATTAGAAATATTAGATTGTAAAAAGTTTTCAAGACAAATGTATTCGAGCTCTTCAGAAAAAACATTATATGTGTTGGAGAAATTATTATTGTCAGATATTTCGTTTTGCATATTATTAGTATAAACATTAGCATTTATACTATATTGCATTGGCTCACGCAATAGGCTAAAATCTTTAAAGAGGTTTGGTGAAATATCTACTGTGCTAAAAGGTGCTATTACACTGGAAAACATGACCGAATCTCTCAGTGTGTATTGATTGTTAGGTGCTCGATAATCGATAGTGATATAAGGGTTCCAGACCAAGTTAGCACTATTATTTGCCACTTGTATTACTGGTTTAACTCTCGCTTCAGGGCTTAGCTTATCAGTAAAAGTAAAAGAATTAATTACCAAGTCGGTATGGAAGGTTAGCAGTGTACCTTTTAACGAGATTAGTAATTCTGATTTAAAGCCATTGTTTGCAAAGTTATAGTATGCATCTCCAGATTTGTAAAAACTATGACTACCATCACCTTGAGAAGCGCATACATAATTGACTCTGTCTGCTGTTTGGTCATTTAAAATAACCCATACTTTTTGCTTATTTATCAAATCAAATGAAATCTCATTCCACCCTTGTGTTAAAGAAACTGTTTTCTCTTGAATCGGTAGTCCTGGCTGGCTTGCATTATCTTCGTAGAGACTAATCTTTACATTGTCCCTATCTTGAAACGAATATAAGTGCACACCTTCTACCTGACAGAGCAATGTGTCTACGCCTGTATACCACTTTGAAAAATCAAAAAAGACAGCCCAATTGTTTGTTCCATAGAAGAGATTATCAGCTGATGAATTGTGGTAAGCTAAATAGCCTCCTTTTTCATTTGGAGCTGTTACACTATTATCATTCTTGATATAATTAATTGCCAATAAAGAATTTGCCAGCAGTAAAATGCAAGCAATGAAGAGCAATGTTTTTTTCATGATGATGTTTTTTAAATGAAAATTCGGCAAACACCTGTTCGCCGATTCAATAATTAATTATCTTTTATTAAAAAATTATGCATTATTTGCAATAGTTTTGTGGCATGTTTTGCATAATTTTGTTGTTTGGTCATTAACCTTTGTTTCAAATATTACTTTTACGCCAGTTCTATTGCAGTTTGGGCATGTTCCTCTACCTTTATTAGCGAGGCTTTTTAATCCTTTTCCACGATTATTCTTTGCCATTTTATGTCTCCTTAATTATTTTTTAAAATGCATATTACAAATATTTCTAAACGCTTGTTTTGGTCAAGATTATTTTTTCATTGAAATAACTTTTTCTTCTTTAACGAATTGTAAAAAGATAAAACCTAAAACAAAAAAACCAATTACGCTGAGGATCGCCATTCTTTGATCGCCGCTTCTGTGTGCAATTTCGCCATATAAAAGGGGTCCAACAACTGATGCCAGCCTTCCCGTAACACTGTAAAAGCCAAAGAACTCGGTTATTTTATCTGCGGGAGTCAACTGTGTAAAGAAGGCACGGCTATTAGCTTGACACGAGCCCATAGCAAAACCTGCAGCTAAGCCAATGAAATAGTACTCTGTTTTTGAATTGCAGAAATATACCCACAGGACTGTCAGAATCCAAATAATGAGCGTGATACTAATACTCTTTTTTGCTCCAATTTTATCATACAAATAGCCAAATACCAATGCTCCGAGGAAGGATGCTGGCTGAGCAATTATAAAATAAATAATCATTTCGCCTGCATTCATCCCAAAGCGAAAGGCTCCATATATCGAGGCGAAGCTGATCACAACAGTGATACCGTCATTGTATAATAAATATGCAATCAAAAACTTCACTGTTTCTTTGTAATGCCTAATATTTACAAATGTATCTTTTAAGCGATGATAGGCTATAGTAATGTAAGAATGTTCTCTCTGTACTCTGACTGACTTATCCTTGACCCAAAGCATCGTTGGCAAGGCAAACACAGCATAAAAAAGAGCTACAAGTAAAAAACTCAATCTCAAATTTAAAAAATTATCTAATTTAAGATTCACTACTGGCATTACCATGAGCAAAGATGCCAGCCCACCCAAGTATCCGACTCCCCAAGCGATACCAGAGACTTTGCCTATGTTTTTGGGTTCAGCTACCATTGGTAAAAAGGCATTATAAAAGACATTTGCGCTATTAAAGGAGAAGTTCGCTAAGATGAAGATTATCATAGAAATAGCTATCATTCCTGGTTTAGCAAAGTACATGAGTCCTGTAAAAAACACGCATGAATATGCAAAGATTGTTAAAAGCAGCTTCTTTGAATGCGAGTAATCTGCAATAGCACCTAAAATCGGAGCCAAAACCGCTACCATTAGCATGGAAATACTCACAGCTCTACCCCAGAGGGCTGTACCAATCTCTCCTTTATTTACAATTTGATCTTTGAAATACATGCTAAAAAGCACAGTAACAATTACTGTGACGAAGGATGAATCTGCAAAGTCATACAAAATCCATCCGATTGTACTTTTCTTTAAATCGCGAATTTTCATTAAATCAGATTGCTCTTATTCTGCCTCTGGCATTTGTGGTTCTTCTTCGAACCCACCGTTCTCTATCTCTTTTTCAAAGGGCTCAATTTGTGCGGCTTGCATTACTTTATTCTTGTTTTCATCAATTAATTCTTCAAGGTTTAATATAGGCAAATTAAAATGTGTATAATGTTCTTTATTTGGTGTTGCGATGAAGATCTGATGGTTTTTCGCAAGCAATTCGATCAGATTTCTTGAGCGATCTTTGTCCAGCTCCGCAAGTGTATCATCAAAAAGTAGAATAGGGAAGGAGCTGGTTGATTTATATATCATCTGTGCAAGAGCTATTTTTAGGGCAATTACAATGCTTCTTTTTTGTCCTTGCGAGGCATACGTTATTACTGGATTGCCATCTATTTTTATTAAGAGGTCATCGAGATGCGGTCCTACAAGTGTTCTTTGCAAAAACTTTTCTCGCTCTTCTTTTTTCTTTAATTCATTAGCAAAATCTCTTTTTATATGTTTGTGATCAAATTTAAACTGGCTAATGTACTCAATTTCTATTTTTTCAGAGTTTCCGCTTATTGTTTCATAGGTCTTTTGGAATATTGGTGCAAATCTCTCTAAAAACTTAAGACGGTAATCAATAATTTCTGTTCCCATCGAGGCGAGCTGTTCATCCCATGCATTCTTTTCTGCCTTATGATAATCGGTTTTAAAAAGGGCATTTCTTTGGACAATGACATTTTGGTACATTTTCATTATCTCAATATAACCCCAAAAGACTTTGTATATCGATAAATCGAGGAAAGATCGCCTGTTTTTTGGTGTATTGATAATTATATTAATATCATCAGGAGAAAAGTAAATAATCTGCAAATACTGATAAAGCTCGCTGATCTTTTTCACCCAAATATCATTGACTTTAATGCTTTTAACATTCTGATAAGAGATAGTAAAAGAATTATCTACTTGGTGATTATCAAATACAGCATTTATTCTAAAGAAATTTTCATTAAATCGTACAAGTTCATTATCTCTTGAGTTTAGTATAGATTTACCATAAGCAAAATAGGTGATAGCTTCCAGCAGATTTGTCTTGCCAATGCCATTTTTGCCAACAATAATGCAGCCCTCTTTACTAAACTCAAAAGAAAACGCTTCGTAATTACGAAAATTATTAAGTGTAATGCTCTTTATACGCAAACAATATCTCCTAAAAAAAGAAAAGGAGAAGCCTAATGCTTCTCCTCAAAAGCATTTATTCAAGTCGAAGTGGCATGACCACGAATCTAATATCCATAGATTCATCATCGTCATTATTCAATATCCAAATTGCATCTGTTGGCTTGCCTATTTTGAAGAGTACTTCATCTGAGTCAATGACATTTAGAAATGATAAAAGGAATCTCGAATTGAGTCCAATTACTAATGGCTCGCCATCAAAAGAAAAGTTATCAATTGTTTCTTTTCCTGCACCAAGCTCATTATTAATTGCTTCAAGTGCAATTTCATTTTGTAAAACAGAAACCTTAATAATATTTCTATCGTCTTCTGCATTTAAAAGCGCAACTCTTCGTGTTGCATCTTTCATAAGTACTTTATCAACTATTAGGCTATTTTCATGTTCTTTTTTAAATACAACCGAATAGATAGGGTATTTACCAGCGTATTTATTAGTAATAACAACAATATTATTGTAAACTAATACCACTTTTGTCCCTTCATCAATAAGTGTGATATCGTCCTCATCATTGGTAAAGAACTTTTCTATAAAGGTAAGTGTTTTAACAGGAATAACAAATTCCATTGGTTCAGCCAGATTTACTTCTGCAAAAGTTTTTACTTCTGCGATCCTCTTACTATCTGTCGCTGCCATTATTTGTTCTGTTGCTGAGAAATTACAATAAACGCCAGAGAACATTGGGTTTGTAGAGTCTACGCCTGTTGCAAATGATGTATTTGCGACCATTTTTGCAAATACATTTTTATCGAATACGATTCTTGACTCGCTATTATATTCTGGTATTATTGGAAATAGAGAGCTATCAATGATATTTAATGTATAGTTTGATTTTTCGCAAGCTACTTCAAGTTTATCATTTATACAATTAAACTGAATCATTGCATCAGGTAATGCTTGAATAATATCAGAGAATTTCTTTGAAGGGATGCAGATTGATCCAGACTCCAAAACATTAGCCTCTATTGTAGCAATAGCGGTAATGTTTAAATCGGTAGTTACCAATCTTATCTGATTTTTTTCACTATAGGCATCGAGTAAAATACTTCCAGCTATTTGCATTGTTGACTTTTGTGGTACTATTTGTGTGAGGTGTTGAACATAATGTACAAAATCTTTTTTATTGATTGAGAATTTCATTTCTTACTCCATTTTTGATATTAATCTAGAGATTTAACAAACTTCTTTAGCTCTGCCCCTGCTTTGAAGACAGGTACTTTTCTTGCTGAAATTGTGATTTTTTCTTTTGTTGAAGGATTAATTCCTTGTCTCTCTTTTCTTTCTGTAACTGAAAATGATCCAAATCCAACAAAGCTAACTTTTTCTCCTTGGCAGAGGGCTTCTGTTATTTCATTAATGAATGAATTTACCACAATATTAGCTTGTTTTATTGTGAGTTTCGCATCTTCAGCTATTTTTCTTACTAAATAATCCTTGGTCATTTTAATCCTCCCATTTTATTAAATTTTATATAATAAGATATAAATTAAAGCCTTTATTTTGTCAATCAAAATTACATAATATTTAAATATTTCTTATAATATGTAATTTCCTTTGTGTTTTTCCATGATATTCAAAGCGAAAAAACCATGTCTTTGCAGGCAAAATGCTTTCTGCTATTTGAGGCCATTCTATAAAAATTATTGCTTTTTCTAAATCTTCAAAAATCCCAAGCTCATAAACTTCTTCGGTAAACTGCAATCTATATAAATCATAATGCTTGATTAAAAAATCTCCATTATACTGATTTAAAAGGACATATGAAGGGCTATTGACAGTCTCTTTTATTCCTAATTCTTGGCATACACTCTGCACAAAAAAGGTCTTGCCGACGCCCAAGTCACCGTATAAGGCAATTATATCGCCTTTCTGAAAAAGCTTGGCATATTCTTTAGCAATCTTTGCTGTATCATTTTTTGATTTAATTAAATATTCTTTTTCCATTTTACTTTACTTTTTGAGCTCACAGACAGACACAGGTATTATCATTTCTTCCATTGAAATGCCACCGTGTTGAAATGAACCATTAAACTGTTTTAAACAATGATGATAGCTATTAGGATAAACAAAATAATAATCATCCTTTGCAAATATATAATTATCAATAATAGTTTTACATGGTAGCCCATAATCTTTTGGGTTTTTTAAAAAAGAGACATGTTTGTCGCTGCACGAGAGGTTTTTCCCTTCTTTATATCTTATTGTTACTGCAGTATTTCTGTCGCCTATCACTTGGGTAGCACGATTAACCTTGATTGACCCATGATCTGTGGTAATAACCAAAACAGAGTTTTCTTGTTTACTGATTTGTTTTATCGCATTATAAAGTGCTGAATATTTAAACCAATGTTTGGTATAGCTTCGAAAAGCTTCTTCATCAGGTATTGTCTCTTGCAAAAATGGGTCACGTGAACGACTATGTGTTATTAGATCTAAGAAATTATACACAAGCACGACAAGCCTTTCATTTTTAAAGCTATCTATTTTTCTCAACACATAATTACTCTCTTCTACATTATAAATTTTAATGTATTTGCTTGGAGGGTTCAATGATTGCCCAAGATCTTCAAGTTGCTCATCCAGTAATTGATGCTCATTTCTATTTCGGCTATTTTCAAAATCATTACTATCACACCAGTATTCAGGAAATCTTTTTGCAATATCTTCGGGCATTAATCCACTAAAAAGGCTATTTCTTGAATAAGGTGTTGCAGTTGGCAATATCGAGTAATAGAGATTGGATTTAACGTCAAACAACTTCTTGATTAATGGTTCCATTGAGAGATATTGGTCGTATCTCATACAATCGATGACTATGAAATATACGGTTTTATTGTCTTCAAGCTGCGGTATAACGTATTTAGACACGATATCATAAGACAATGTTGGTCTTGTATTTGAGTTTATCCACTTATAATAATTTTCATCAATAAAATTAGAAAAGAAAGAATTACAATTTCTTTTTTCAAGAAAATGTGTTTGTTTTAGGTTTTCATCATTAACATCATCTAAAATCAAGTCCCATTTGCACATTTTGTAATATATTTCTGTCCATTTATCATAACAGGGGTTTGAACTTATTAGCTGATTGAGCTCTGTAGAAAATTCTGAGTATTTTTTACCGATTCTATTTAGTCTGATCTTATTTGTATAGAGTATCCTTTTGATCGCCATTATCAGCTGATTTGGGTTTATTGGTTTGATAAAGAACTCATTAATGCAACGGCTTATAGCCCTATCCATTATTTCGCCATCTTCACTTTGAGTTAGTATGATTATTGGTACATCACTATTTAGGTATTCGAACTTAATTAGCATCTCAAATGCATCAATGTCAGGTAAAATAGATTCGGTGATGACTATATCGATATCAAATCGCTCTTTTGCAAACAATTCAATAGCATCTTTGCCATTGGAGATATGTGATATTTCGCAATCATAGTTTTGTAAATAGCTAATATAGTTTTTAATATACTCAAGATCTTCATCAACCCATAGAATATTTAAACGCTTATTCAGTTTCTCTCTCACTTCCTTAATTTATAACTGGCTTTTATGTGCAGTTATTCGTGTTGATTAGCATCCGTAAACATTCCAGCGAAGTCACCAGATTGTTCGAGCTGCCTTTGCTTGTCTTTTATATCTTGCTTTACTGACTCAAGATCCATGTCTTGAAAGTAAATAGCCATTTTGAAGTTTAACTCTTTTGCTGAACAGTTAAAAAAGACCCTCATTTTTTCAACATGTTGTTCGGCAAAAACTTCTTTAAAAGACTTTGGTTTCTTATTTTTTTCTTTTTCTTCTTTAATCAATTCCCTCAATTCAGGAGTGCTTTTTTCTTTTGCTTCTTCAATCCAATCCTCAGCAATAGCGATCTCTGTGTCTTTGACAAAGCTTTTAATCATATTTAAGCGATCAAAGCCAATTGTATTGAGCGTACTCTCGTCGATATCAAGCTCTTCTATATAGAGTTCATAGGTATCGATTAGCTTGGTAGCGAATGATGAAGCGATATTATACTCTTTTTCAATGAATTCTTTAAAGTTTTTATATCCTCTGAGTTTATAAACACCTTTTCTTTTTACATCAGACAAGATTTGTCCAAAAGTAATAAAGTTTTCTTGTAATGAGTTTTTTAGTCTTTCAATTGCCATGAATTGTTCTTCTGGGCTTTGCTTTGTCTCATTTATATCAAACATTATTATTTCCTTTCTTCAATTGGATAGTATACGTGATCTATTTCAGGGAACTGCTTACTTTTAATATCGCTCACAAATCCTTTTACAGAACTGCTTATTGCGATACTTGCATTGTCCCACACTTTACTAAATTTTGTGTTTTGCGTGCTTAGTCCGAGCATATCATGCCATACTAAAACTTGCCCGTCAGTGTATCTTCCTGCACCGATACCAACTGTTGGAATATGTAATTCTTTGGAAATACTGAGCCCTAATTCTTCGGGTATACATTCCAAGACGAGCATAAATGCTCCTGCCTTTTCAACTGCTAAAGCTTGCTTTAAAATTTCATCTTTTTGTTTTTGCATCTTGCCTTGCACCTTAAAGCCCCCAAATTTAACTATGGACTGAGGTGTTAATCCTAAATGTCCAATTACAGGTATTTCACAATCAATTATTGCTTTAATAGCCTCTATTCTTGAATCAGAGCCTCCTTCGAGTTTTACGCAATCTGCTTTGCCTTCAAGTATCATGCGCGCCGCATTCTGTTTAGTTGTATTAATATCCAAATGATAGCTCATATAAGGCATATCTGCAATAATAAAGGTCTCTGGTGCGCCATTTCTCACAGCTTTGCAATGCCTAATAATATCGTCAACAGTCACTCCTAAAGTGCTCTTTTCTCCATAAACCACCATGCCTAAACTATCGCCAACAAGAATCATATCAACGCCGTTATCTTCACAAAACTTGGCAGAAATATAGTCATAGGCTGTCAGCATAACAATTGGATCATTATTCTTTTTCATTTTAACAAAGTCATTAATATTTTTCATCTTTTACTCCATTATCTCATCAAGTATTGGATAATATTTATTAAAGAAAGACTCATAAGTCCCTTCTATTATAGCTTCTCGCGCTCTTTGACTCAATTCAAGATAAAAATGTAAACTATGAATTGTTGCCAAGCGCATACCAAGTACCTCTTTCATGGATATTAAATGCCGTATATAGGCACGTGAATAATTCCGACACGCATAGCAAGTACAGTTCTCATCGATCGGTCTCAAATCATGTTTATATCGTGCCGCCTTGATTATCATCTTGCCTTGCCAAGTGAAGATGCTTCCTTTACGCGCATTTCGTGTCGGCATCACACAGTCAAACATATCCACGCCATTACGAATATTTATCAGAATATCAAGAGGTGTGCCCACTCCCATCAAGTAGCGTGGTTTATCTTGTGGTAAAATATTATTCAAAAAATCAGTCAGTCTAAACATATCTTCTTTGGGCTCACCAACAGCTAAGCCCCCAATAGAATAGCCTGGAAAATCCATCTCCATCAACCTTTGTGCGCTTTCGAGTCGTAAATCTTCATGAACACCTCCTTGCACAATACCAAACAATGCCTGCTTATCGGTGTTTTGGTGTGCTTGCTTGCCTCTATAAGCCCAATCTAAGGTGAGCTTTAAAGACTTTGCCACATACTCTTTAGTGGCTGGATAAGGGGGGCACTCATCAAAAGACATGATGATATCAGCACCAAGATTATTCTCTATTTCAATGACTTTTTCTGGGGTAAAAAAGTGGTATGATCCATCGATATGAGATTGAAAGCGAACTCCATCTTTTGTTATTTTTCTCAACCCTGCGAGGCTCATCACTTGAAAGCCTCCACTGTCTGTCAAGATCGGATGTTGCCAATTTATAAAGCCATGCAGACCACCAGCTTGTTTGATAAACTCATCGCCTGGTCGCAAGTAAAGGTGATATGTATTTCCCAAGATAATCTGCGCTTGAATATCTTCAAGCTCATGAGATGACATTGCTTTCACTGTTCCTAATGTGCCTACAGGCATAAAAATGGGCGTTTTAATTGTCCCATGTGGGGTGGTAAATTCACCCGCCCTTGCATTGCCAGATTTCGCAACTAAATTGTATTTAAAAATGACAATCCTCCATCATTTTTGATTAATATATTTTTGGTTAATTCTGTTAGAGTGGGCTCTATTAGCCAGCTTTGTAAAGTCATTGGCAAATGCGTATACCATCAATAACATCAGTAAAAAAAAGCCTGCTTGTTGAGCATACATTTGTATTTTCATGCTTACTCTTTTTTGCATGATACCCTCAATAAAGCAGAATAGAATATGCCCGCCATCCAAGACAGGAATAGGCAAGAGGTTCATTATCATCAGCAGAATACAGATCGCTGCAATAAAGTTTAGTGTCTCAGCCAGTCCCTTTTCACTCGATTCTTTAGTCATAGAAAACACCATTACTGGTCCGCCAATGCTGTTTTTGAAGACTTTAGGGTTTTTAAAGAGTTTATAGATTGCATAATAATTCATTGCCACAAAATTAGCGGTCGAGATGCTGCCATATTTTATAGCTTCAGGCACACTGTTTTTTTCAATAACTTCTAAAGGCAATTCCTGAGAGATTCCCACAATGAAATTCCCTTCTTGTAAAGGGTTTTCTTCTGGTAAAAGTTTTACTTTCAAATTTTTCTTATCGCGCTCGATTAGCAGCTCAATTTCGCTATTTTCCTCTTTGATAAGATCACGCACCTCATACCAAGTCGTCACAGATTTACCTTGAATCTCGAGTATTTTATCTCCCTTTTTAAGTCCAGCCTTCCATGCAGGTAGCCCAGGAGATACTTCGCCGATAACTGTATTTGTGATGGGAGAAAGTCCATTGTAAAAGTCTTGCATGTCTTTAGGGGTAATAACGATTTGGCGCTCTTCGGCATCATTTACCACAGAGTATTCATTATTCTCATTGATATTCGTATATCTAAAAATATCTGACCATGACTTAACTTCACTACTATTGACCGATTTTACTTGATCATTTTGTTGAAAATAGGCATCAAATGGGGCTTTTGCTTCGTGTATTACGGGAAGATAATCCCTGTATGTTCTACTTATTCCTGAAGCAAAAATAAAGAGAATAAGAGCGAAAATGAGGTTTGCAAAAGGACCAGCAAAGACGATAAAAGCGCGCTGATACCACTTTTTGGCATAATACTCATCAGGCTCCCCTTCTTGTTTTTCAAGATCAGGGTCATCACCCTTCATTTTGACATAGCCACCTAAAGGGATTAAAGAGATTGAAAATTCAGTTCCATGTTTAAAAAATGAGAATAATTTTGGACCAAATCCAATGGAAAACTTTAGAACTGCAACTTTACAGAGCCTTGCAGCTAAAAAATGTCCGCCCTCATGTATTAAAACTAATAAACCTAAAGCAATAACTGCAATAACAATACTCAATATTTCCCTCCTTTAATATATTAAATTACATCTTTCAAGAATGCTCTTTTTGGTCAAGTATTTTTTATAGATATTCAATAATAGAGAGATTATGCATAAAATGAAGCCTTTGAAAAGAAGTTGAAACACTCATTAAAAGATTTTTGCAATTGGTAAAGATGTTATTGGGGTCAGTTCAAAAAAAAATGCTATTTAATTAACAAAATAATTTGGCAAAAAGCGAATATCTACTTAAATTATAAATATAGCTAAAAACAATAGTATTTGATTTAGCTAATAAATTATTAAGAAGTCCTTTACCTTCCTATTTGATCTCCTTTAGATCTCCGTAAGTTCTCCAAGATAGGAAGAAGAATGTAAAGGGAATGTGAGGTAAAAGAATGAGGGGTTTTTTAGAAAATGATGGAGAAAAGAGTGAGAATTACGGCAGTATTATTTATTGACTTTATCAAATAAGGAGAAGGGAGGGATAGTATTGCGAGTATTTTTAAAGGGTGATCATAAGTTTCCAAAGAGAATTGATGATAATATCTTGGCATACTATGCTAATAATACCGTAGTTATCATGCGTAGACCAGTGAAGAGGGTATTGCTTCCACAGAATATTGCGATTAGGAATAATCAACCATACTTATGTGCATTATGGGGTGAAATGAGCCTGAATATCAAGAGCATATTTGCTGACTATGCAAGGGGTTATAAGATCTGTAGTAGGCAAAAAAGGACACAAGGCGTGTCTGCATTTAGTATGTTTATTTATTTTTTATACAGATTACAGAAGCGTTATTTGGTTCAAATAAAGGATATGTCAGTAACCTTTGTGATGAGTATTTTCAGCCAATTCAATACAATAAAAAAGCTAATGAAGAATTCCCTTTTGTACTCTTTAAATAGAAGGTTTTATCAACAAAACTGCAAGTTGGTCGAGATAGTTAAAAAGCCCGAATTTCCTCCAAAAGCTAATATGCATACATTTTATAAAGAAAAAGAAACAAATGCATTTCTCGATGATAAGATTGGCTTTATAGTTGATGATGAGGAGGGAGATCCATAATTATTCTTAGAAATTTTAATGATTTTTAACATAAATTGTAATGAAGTGAGTAATAATATGGAGTTTATTTTTATAAATAAGAAGCTGATTATCCAGGGCAAACAGTTGATTATATCAGCTATGAATCAATGTTTTATATGTATGTTTAAAATAGTTTTGAACATATGTCAAAAAGTTCTTGACAAGTTTTGCATATTGTATATTTTGGACATATGTTCATAATGAAAATGAACATAAAAATTATAAAGGAGGATGCATTATGCCACGTGGAGACGGATCGGGACCTTTAGGACAAGGACCATTAACAGGACGTAGAATGGGCAACTGCCAAGTAAACAATGAGAGAGGCGGATTCTTTAGAGGATTGGGTTCTTTTTTTGGTTATGGTTGTGGCAGAGGTCGTGGAAGAGGATTTGCTGGACAAGGAAGAGGCTTTAATAATAGAGGCTACGGTCAAAGAAATTTCTTTGCAGAATATCCAGAAAATCAAATGCTTAGTAAGGAACAGCAAGTTGATATGCTGAGAAGCCAAAAAGTTCAATACGAAGAAAACTTAAAGAGGATTAATGAAGAACTTGATAAGTATGATGACAATTAATAGTTTTAAAAAGGATTGAAATATGAATAGACCACGACAAGGGCGACCGCGTAAAGGCAGGCGGGTATGTTGTTTGCCAGATAATACAGAGTTTGGAGCGATAGACAGTAATGCAAATTCCGACCAGATAATCTATTTACATGTAGAAGAATATGAATGTATTCGCCTAATTGACTATGAAGGGTTGATGCAAGAGGAATGTGCAGAATTGATGAATGTTGCCAGAACTACTGTGCAAAGGATATACTTTGGAGCACGTAAGAAGATCGCTGATGCCTTGGTTAATGGTCATATTTTAAAAATTGAAGGTGGCAATTATGAGCTCTGTGAGAAGAGTCCACAGAGCTTTGCTTGCCACAGATGCCGTATGAAACAAGATAAGAATAAAAAGGAGAAAATTATGAAAATAGGTATTCCTGTTAATGAAAATAATAATCAGGCAGGCATTTGTTCATCTTTTGGCAGAGCACCATATTATTTGATCTATTCAACCGATACAAAAGAATATAACTATCTTAGTAATCCCGCAGCAAATGCACAAGGCGGCGCAGGGATTAAAGCTTCGCAGTTCTTAGTGGATAATAAAGTTGATGCTGTGCTCACCCCTCGTTGCGGAGATAATGCTGCAGAAATTTTATTAGCAGCAAAAGTCGATATTTACAAAAGCAATGGCGAATCTATTACAGATAATATTGCAGCCTTTGAAAAGAATGAGTTAGAAAAGCTTGACCAATTCCATGGTGGATTCCATGGGCATCATGGTTGATTGATATGAAAATCGCTATATTGAGTGGAAAGGGTGGAACAGGGAAAACTCTCGTATCGGTGAATCTTGCTAAAGCTTTAGGCACAGCACATTATATCGACTGCGATATAGAAGAACCTAATGGGCATCTTTTTTTTAAGCCATTAATAGATTCGAAACACGAGATATCAGTTAAAAAGCCTTTGGTAGATCATGATAAGTGTACAGCTTGCCGAAAATGTGTTGAGGTCTGTCGATTTAATGCATTGGCATTGATAGGCGGTAAAATAAAGGTTTTTGATGATATATGTCACTCTTGCGGTGCTTGCTCCATCTTATGCCCCGAAAAAGCTATCACTGAAATTGATAAAGTCATAGGCTATGTTCAAGAAGGTATGGCTGATAATGTAAAGGCAAGTAGTGGATTTATGAATGTAGGCGTCGCAAATGGTATTCCTCTGATTAAAAGCTTGTTAAAAAATGCAAGCAAAGATCATGATGTGGTGATTGACTGTCCTCCAGGCAGTGCGTGTTCGGTAATGGAGAGCATTCAAGATGCAGATTATTGCGTATTGGTGGCTGAACCAAGCATTTTTGGGGCACATAACCTTGAAATGGTTTATGATTTGGTCAAGCTATTTAATAAAAAGCACGGTGTGGTTTTAAATAAGAGTTTGACAGGAGATAATCCCTCTGCAGATCTTTGCCACAAACATCAAATACCTATCATAGGCAATATTCCTTTTGAACAAAGAATCGCAGAAATGAACTCTAATGGAGATATAATCATTGATAAAGACGACCACTATAAACAGCTTTTTTATGAAATACTTCTCAAAATTAAAGAGGAGGTTCAATCGTGAAACAACTATTAATACTTAGTGGTAAAGGCGGCACAGGTAAGACAACAGTTGCCAGCGCTTTTATCGAATTGGCAAATGCTAAAGCCTTTGCAGATTGTGATGTCGATGCACCAAATCTGCACTTGCTAATGTCGCAAGATACAAAGCCTCTAAAAAAAGACTTTTATGGTATGGATAAGGCAAATATTGATCAAGATAAATGCTCTGGCTGTGGCGTGTGCTATGAAAACTGCCGCTTTGATGCTATTTTGCAAGAAGAAGGTAGGTTTATTGTAGATGAGTTTGCCTGTGAGGGTTGTGCTCTTTGTTATGAAATTTGCCCTGAGAAAGCAATCACGATGGTTCCCTGTGTGATAGGTGACTTAGAACTCTATAAAGATGATAAAGTATTCTCAAGTGCCAAGTTGAGAATGGGGAATGGTAATTCTGGTTTATTAGTCTCAGAAGTTAAAAAACAAATGAAAGAGAACAAAATAGATCAGACAAAGCTGGCAATAATCGATGGCTCGCCTGGTATAGGATGCCCTGTAATAGCCTCTTTGAGCGGTGTTGACTTGGTACTAATAGTCACAGAGCCCAGCTTATCAGGTATGAGCGACCTAAAAAGAATCGTACAAACGAGTAAAAAACTGCAAGCAAAGCCAGTGATCTGTATTAATAAATACGATACAAATGAAGAAATCACTGAAAGAATAAAAGTGTATTGTCAAGAGGAGGAGCTCGCTTTTGTTGGGCTTATACCTTATGATATGCATGTGATTCAAGCAGTTAATCAAGGGAAGAGCATTGTGGAGATCGACTGCAAAGCAAGTGCAGCAATAAAAGAAGTATTTGAAAATACAATAAAACACATATTTTAAAAAAAGGAGATGCTTATGAAAATAGCAGTAGCATGTGAAGGCGAATTTGTGACAGAACACTTTGGACACTGTGAGAACTTCTATATTTTTGATACAGAAGGTGAGCAAATAATTAAAAGCGAATCAGTACCAAACCCAGGACATAGACCTGGCTTTTTGCCAAACTTTTTAGGTGATTTAGGAGTAAATGTAATTGTCTCTGGTGGTATGGGCGGCGGTGCAATAGATATTTTTAATGAAAGAAATATCGAAGTAATCGTTGGCGCATCAGGCAAAGCAGAAGACCTTGCAAAAAGCTATCTCAAAGGAGAATTGAAATCAACTGGGTCTGTGTGCCATCATCATCATCATGAAGAATAATTGGCAAACTTTATTGTTTTAGAATTGGAAGATAGGAGCAGGTAAAAATGCGATTTTGTCGCAGTAATGCCTTGCTTCGAATGAATAAGTAAAAATATCTGTCGATTCTTATGAATTGACAACTCGGCTCCCCCTAAACGGGAGCCGATTTTTTTATTAATATATTTTAATGTAATAATAATTACTCACATATAGAGGGATTGTTTTTAATGTATAATTCATAATTTTGATTTGTTGACTTGAAGAATAATGGGTTGTTAGAACTGAGAGCTGAGTTGATGGGTAATTTCACTTCGTGAAATTGATTGATGGATCTGGAACAACTAATGGTAGTTGTTGGTACGTGGAATAAAAAGTTGCCTCCAAACCCGCTCGTAGTAGTCATCTGCTGAATTAGGTGAAAATAGTTTTCAAAAAAAGCCATTTTGTCCTGCCAATATATATAGAGGGGGTTGATTTAATTTATGATTCTGCTTTATTCTTTTAAGATTTATTTGGATTTACATTATGCATATTGCTTTTTTGTATTTTTTTTCAATGAAATTGATAGCTTTAGTGTTCCTTTTTACCTAAATCAAGCTGTGTTTTTCATTATTTACCCCTAGTCAAATCCTATTAATTTTCATTATTGAGATTATATTAAAATAATTAATATTGATAAAAGCTGATTGATAAAGGGATTCCTTCTCTAATTAAAAATATTATTGAAAAAAAGAAAATAATACTTGACTAAATATCATAATTTGTCAAAATATCTCATGTTTGATCATAAAAAGTCAAACTTTGTCATACAAGTGTTAGGCAGAATAGTCTAAAAGAGAGAAAGGGAAAGGAATTGAGATGTCAGGTGATTTTTTAGGGACTTTTGAAAACTCTGTTAATAAGCAGAGAATTACTATACCTGCGCCATTTAAAGCGAAGTTTTCATCTGAAGCTGAGCAAAATGTAATCATTACAATTGGTCCAAATCATTCCATTGCTATCTACCCTTTAGACAACTGGAATGCACTACAAGACCGAGCAAAAAATGGTGATGAAAAAGTTAAAAAGCTTATCTATAATCTCAAGGATTTTGCTATTCCAGAGCAGTCTTTAGAAGGTCCTGGGCGTGTTAGGATAAGTGAAGAATTGCTCAATATAGCTAATATTAATGAATCAGTAATTATTAAAGGTGAAGGGTCTTATATTTCATTATGGAACCCTGATAAATTCAAACAACTTAGACAACAAAAACTTGAAGCTCATCAGAATGATTTCAATTCACTGGATTATCAAATATGACATACCATGTTCCTGTATTAGTTGATGAAGTCTTGGCTCATATGCAGCTCAAAAAAGGCGGCGTGTATGTCGATGCAACTCTCGGTGGAGGCGGTCACAGCTATGCAATGTTATCAAATCAAGCGGATATCAAACTGATCGGTTTTGATCAAGATCAAGATGCTATAAACTTTGCTAGTAAGAGATTGTCAGAATTTCAAAATCAAGTCACAATTATTAAAGCAAACTTCAAAAACATGAGGACCAGATTAGCATTGGAAAAGATTAATTATATCGATGGAGCCTTATTTGATATTGGTGTATCAAACTATCAGATAACTAATCCAGAAAAAGGGTTTACCTTTATGGAAGATGCAGACTTAGATATGCGTATGGATAAAGATAACTCCTTGACAGCAGAAATGATAGTTAATGAATACACAGAAAGCCAACTAAAAGACATTTTTTTTAATTACGGTGAAGAACACTATTCATCACATATTGCCAAAACAATTCTTTACCACCGTAATGAGAAAAGAATCAGCAGCACAGGTGAACTTAGCGATATAATTGATAAGAGTTTAGCATACTTGCAAGGCAAACACAAAGCAGATGTGAACTATATTAAAACAAAAGCCAGGATCTTTCAAGCCTTAAGAATAGCAGTTAATGATGAATTGGGCATTTTGGAGCAATCGCTTTTAGATGCTATTTATACATTAAGACCAGGGGGACGCTTGCTTGTTGTATCATGGCATAGTCTTGAAGACAGAATAGTAAAAACCCTTTTTCAAAGAGAATCTACAGATTGTATTTGCGATAAATCTATACCACAATGTGTCTGTAACCATGCAGCCATGGTAAAGATTATCAGCAAAAAAGCTATCACACCAAAAGAAGATGAGATTAGTGCTAACTCAAATGCACGAAGTGCAAAATTAAGAGTTGTTGAAAAGCTTGGGAGGCTTAAATGAGAAAATATTTATTTACATTAGTCATTGTGCTATTATTTCATTATATCGTTACACAATTCAATCAACACAGCATCACTAAAAACAATCGTAAGATTAATGATCTTGTAACTGAGTTAACTGCAGCAAAGAATTGCAATTCAGAGCTATTAGCACAGAACAATAAGTTGTGCTTAAGAGAAAGAATTTATAGCTTTGCACAAACTAAACTTGACATGGTGTGCGTCGCTTCCGACGATACTGATTATTCAGATAGAGTCATGTATGTCCGTGAAGAGCAAAAGAGAAATAGTCTTATGTTTAGCCTTATTGACTATATGACGCCAGATCTGCAAGCTCTTAACTCGTACAGTGAATAAACGTCTTGTTATTTTAAAAGTATTAATGGTATTATTAGCCTCTTTGTGGGCAGTTTACTTATTTACTGTACAAATTTTTGATGTTTTTAATTTTTCATATCGACGGCAAATACGTTATAATCCAAGTAAAGAAATCACAATACCTGTAAGAGGCAATATATATGATCGTAATGGTGAAATGCTCGCTAGTACGATCAAATACTATCAAATAGATGTAGATAAAACGGTGGTCGAAAGGAATGCAAAAAGAAGAGGAATAGAGCCTGAAATATTATATGACCTTATCGCAAAGATAATAAGTAATAATAGTTCAGATGAAAGAAAGAGTATTATAAAAAAGTTGAATAATAAAAAAGCAAAAAGCGTTATGGTGTCTAATTCAATAAAAGAAAGTGAATTATTAAAAATAAACGAAGAGTTAAAAAAAGAGGACTTACTTAATGTAATTATTCCTTCATTTAACTCAATGAAAAGAATATATTCAAAGGGAAAGCTTGGGGCAAGGCTTTTGGGAATGGTCAAAGATATTCAAGATGATACAGATGCAAAGAATCGTGCAGTATATCGTATGGAAGGTTTTTGCGGGATAGAGTCGTCATTTAATGACTACCTTGCAGGAGAGTATGGTTGGAAAGAAGCACTTTATGATGCAAATAATTCTATCGTGAGCTATCCAGATTTACAAGAAAAACAAGCTAAAGATGGCAATTCAGTATATTTAACAATAGACGCTGAAATACAGCAAATAGTTGAAGATAATCTCTGGGAAGGTATCAAGAAGTACCAAGCCCTTAATGCAATCGCTATCGTTATGAACCCCAAAACAGGTGAGATATTGGCAATGGGCAGTGTAGCAAGAAAAGACGGTAATACAAATGAAGCAATAATTCGATCGAGTGCTAATCTTGCAGTAACTCATCGGTTTGAGCCTGGCTCGACAATGAAGCCTTTTGTTTCTTTACTCGCTTTAGATAAAAAATTATATAGAACAAATGATTATATTGACTGCACTGCTTATCACCTTGGTAATCGAATAATTCGCGACAGTCACGAGATGAGGAGCCTAACTTTTGAAGATGTTATAGTGCAATCAAGCAATGTAGGTGTCGCGAAAATAGCAGAAAGAATAGGCGCTATTGACTTGTATAATTATTATATTTCTCTTGGCTTTGGTAATAAAACAGGATCTAATATTTATGGAGAAAGTGCTGGTACGTTTAAAAAATATACAAACTGGAGTGGTTTTACTCTACACTCAGTCTCATTTGGTCAAGAAATGACAGTTAATGCTTTGCAATTGACCAATGCTTATTGCACAATTGCTAACGGTGGAAATGTGTTGAGACCTTATATTCTTCATGAAGTTAAAGACTCAAAGAGCAAAACAATAGCCAAAACAAATACAAAAATTATAAGAAATATTTCAACTGAAGCAAACATTAAAACAGAAAAAGGATATCTTAAAAGCGTAGTTGAAAGAGGAACAGGTTCGCGAGCATACTTAGATTATGTGTCTGTAGGGGGAAAAACAGGAACAGCAGAGAAAATTCAAGCAGGTAGTAATACTTATGCAAAATATAGCTATACATCGGTATTTAGTGGATTCTTTCCTGTTGAAGACCCTCAGTATGTCATTACAGTCGCTTATGATGAACCAGCATATGAGTATCATTTTGGGTCTGCTTCAGCGGTACCAACATTTAAAAAGATTACAGAGCAAATCATTGCCTTACCTTCGTGCAAGCTTATTCCTAATATGAAATGGGAAAAACAAGTGATGGTAAAAATGCCAGATATTATTGGTCTCAGTAAAACAGCTGCTTTAGAAAAGCTTTCAAAAGAAAAGATTAAATATCAGATTGCTGAACAAGAAGCAAATGGCATAGTAATTGACCAATATCCAAAGGCTAATGTTTCTTTTAGCTCAAATGAAAAAGCAATAATTGTCATTGGTAATATGGCAAAGCCAGAAAATAATAATGATATTACTAAGATGCCAAATCTCATTGGGATGTCAATTAGAAAAGCTCATGCTGTTGCTAAGAACCTGAAAATTGAGCTTGAGATATCTGGTAGCGGCATTGTCGTCTGTCAATCAATCACTCCAGGAGAGCCGATTAATTACCTGCAAAAATGCAAAGTGAGTGCACAATGAAGCATTTAAATGAATATATAAATCAATTAGAACAAGATGGCATTTTACTAGGTATAATATCAAATGAAAACGATATAAATTGCATGAAAATAGCTGGTGTAACAGCAAATACAAAAGAACTAAAACAAGACGATATATTTGTCTGCATCAAGGGGTTCTCTGTTGATGGACATAATTTAGCCCAAGAAGCGGTAATAAAAGGCGCAATTGCAATTGTGGTAGAACATGAACTAAAGATAGATAATGCAGTGCAAATAATAGTTAAAGATAGCCGAAAAGCAATGGCAATTTTAGTTAAACATTATTACAATGATCCTGCAAGCTCTTTCAAGCTAATTGGCATAACAGGCACAAATGGCAAAACTACATGTGCATGGCTTGTGATGCAAATATTACAAGCAAAAGGGTATAAAGTTGCCATGATAGGTACTTTGGGATATTACATTAATGGTGTCAAATACGATTCTGAAAGAACTACTCCAGATATAATTGATTTGAATAGGATATTCTCGCAGATTAGAGAAGAAAAAGTTGAATATGTGGTGATGGAAGTATCATCTCATGCAATTGCCTTGAGTAGGGTTTATGGTTTGAATTTCTATATTACAGCTTTTACTAATCTCAGCCAAGATCACCTTGACTTTCATCATGATATGCAAGATTATGCTCAAACAAAACTTAGGCTTTTTACTGAGCTTCAAGATGAAAATGGATTTAGTGTGATTAATATTGATGATGATTTTGGGCAAGATATTGCCAGTAAAATAAATATAAGAGTAAAGCCTATTAGCATTAATGTAAATAAAAAACATGATAAACAAACTTACCTGGCAAAAGATATAAAGTTTGATTTGCAAAAGACACACTTTGTGCTGAATAGTCCATTGCATAGTAATGAAAGTCTTATTACACGACTTGTTGGCGATTTTAATATCTCAAACTGTATTACATCAATTGCTATAACTGATGAAATAGCAGATAAGTGTGGTCAAAATATGAGAGATATTATTGCTGAGCTTAAATCTGCTAAAGGTAGACTAGAGCTGGTGCCAAATGATCTTGGGCTGGGGATATACATTGATTATGCTCATACACCAGATGCTGTAGAAAATGTTTTGAAAAACTTAAATAAAAGTGTGCATCAGCGCATAATCACTCTTATAGGTGCGGGAGGTAATAGAGATAAATCAAAAAGACCTCTCATGACACAAGCTGCTTTGCATTACTCTGACCTTGTGATATTATGCGATGATAATCCACGCGATGAAGAACCTTTTAAAATAATAGAGAATATGTTAGAAGGCATCGATCATAAGGCAAACATTCTCATTATTAGAGATAGGAAAAAAGCTTTAAAAAGTGTTGTGTCTCTGGCTAAAAAGGGTGATATTGTTTTAATAGCTGGTAAGGGGCATGAAACTTATCAAGAGATAAAAGGTGAGAAGCACCCATTTGATGAGTATGCTATTATATCTGAATATTTGCTATGCCATGACAAAGAAACAGAGAGTGGTGATACTTTACCGATACCTATTGACTTGATGAACTTCTCGTGGTGGTTTGGGCTTCCATTTGAACAAGCAAGGCATGGTAGTTTTGACTTTATCGAACACATTATAACTGATTCAAGGTCGATCAAAGAGCACAGCCTATTTGTGGCATTAAAAGGTGATAGATTTGATGGTGGAGACTTTTGTCGTGAAGTTTTAAAAACAAATCATACTTTCTGTCTTGTAAATAAGAACTACCATGGAGCATCATCTCTCGAAAAGGAATTCAGAGATAGAATAATATTTGTCGATGATACACAAGAAGCTTATGGATTATTGGCGCATAATTATTTGAGATTATTTGGCATCAAAGTGATCGCCTTAACTGGAAGTACAGGTAAGACTACAACTAAAGAATACCTTTATCATATACTTTCAGAGAGATATAAAGTTTTGACAAATAAGGGTAATGAGAACAATCTTATTGGTGTTCCCAAAACTATCTTTGCACTTAAGGCATATCACGAAATGGCTTTGTTTGAGCTTGGTACTAATCACTTTGGAGAGATAAAAGCACTTGCAGAGATTACTGAACCAGATATCTCTCTCATTATTAATATTGGTGCAGCCCATTTAGAGTTTTTTGGTGATGAAGATGGAGTATTTAAAGAGAAATCAGAGCTCTTTAGATTCACAAAAGACACTATTATCTTTCCCTGTAATGATAGAAGGTTTGACAAGTTCAAACAAGATAATATACATTCAATTAGTGTTGGTGAATGTGAGGATGCAGATTACAGAGTTGAAATATTAAAAGAAACAGAACAACGCATTGATTTTTCTATCAATCAAGAAGAGTATTTTATAAATGATAATGTTAGATTTAAAGTACAAAATGTTGCCTTTGCAATAGCTGTGGCAAAGAAGATGGGCTTTGATCACGATGAGATCCAATCAGGTATAATAAAGCCTTTGAATATAAGTTATAGAATGAAAAAAATAGAGATCAATGGAAGTTTATGGCTGGCAGACTGCTATAATGCCAACCCCGTTTCAATGAAATCTGCCATTGAATATTGGGTAAATTTACAGAAAGAAAAAGAGCACTTTGCAGTACTTGGTGATATGCTTGAGCTTGGTGATAAATCTGAGTTTTACCATCAAGAAATAGGCGAATTGCTCGAAAAGCACAAGCTTAATCAACATGTGTATAGTGTAGGAAAACTGAGCAAGGCATTCAATAGTAAACAACACTATATGACTGTAGGTGAGTTGATAAGTAGTGGTATTTTGAACGAGATACCAGAAGGTAGTGTTGTTTTGATCAAGGCTTCAAATGGAATCCAATTACAAAAACTGATAGAGAGGTAATATATGTTTTATCATTTATTCTATCCATTAGCACAATATCACATTTTCTTTAATGTGTTTCGCTACATCACTTTTAGAGCTGTAGCAGCATTTATCACATCTTTGCTGTTTACTTTTTTCATCGGACCAAAGATAATTAGAATTTTGAAAGTAAGCAGAGCAGTAGAGACAATTAACGATGAAGTGCCTGAAAGTCACAAGGTTAAACAAGGCACACCGACGATGGGTGGGTTAATAATACTATCAGGAGTCTTACTTTCAACTCTCTTGTGGAATAATTTGCTAAACACTAATATTTTGCTTTTACTTTTAACGCTACTGTGGCTCGGAGGACTTGGTTTCCTTGATGATTATCTCAAGAACTTTTTAAAAGAAAAAGAGGGGCTTATTCCAAGATATAAGCTTTTAGGGCAAGTATCTCTTGGCTTGATTCTTGGAACGGCTTTGTTCTTTATGCCTGGCACAACCGATATAACAGTAATAAGTGTACCTTTTTTAAAAAACTCTTTCATCTGCTTATCGTGGTTATTTATACCTTTTGTTATTTTTATGATAACAGCGACATCAAATGCGGTAAACTTAACAGACGGTCTTGATGGGTTGGCAGCAGGCACAATTTCTATAGCCTGTTTTGGACTTGGAATAATGGCATATCTCAAAGGACACTCAGTAATGGCTTCTTATTTGAATATGGAATTTTTACCAGAAGCTGGTGAAGTAGCAATATTTGCAACCTCAATGATTGGTACGACCATTGGATTCTTGTGGTTTAATGCAAAGCCAGCTCAGATATTTATGGGAGATACAGGGTCTTTAGCGCTTGGCGGGCTACTTGCTTTAATATCCATCATTCTTAAAGAAGAATTATTCTTTGCAATCATTGGTTTAATCTTTATTGCAGAGGCTGGTTCGTCTATGCTACAAAGATATTATTTTAAATATACACGTATTAAGTTTGGTGAGGGCAAACGTCTCTTTAAAAAAGCGCCTTTGCATCATCATTTCGAGATGATGAAAATCGCAGAAGAGAAGATAGTATTGAGGTTTTGGATTATAGCTATGCTATTAGTGGCAATAGGTTTGGGAACATTAAAGTTGAGATAGAATATGTCATTTTTTAAACAAAGATTTTCAATAATTGGTATAGCCAGGAGTGGCTTAGCAGCAGCTGAAAAGATTAAAAAAGCGGGCGGCTATGTGTTTTTATCTGATAATAAAACAAAAGAGAAGATTTCTGAAAGTGCCTTACTTGAAACACTCTATGACTGTGAGTTTGGTGGTAATACAGAAAAAGTATTAGAGGCTGATTACATTATACTGAGTCCAGGTGTGCCACAGAGCATTCCTATCGTCCGAAAGGCTATGGATAGAGGTTTGCCTGTGATGAGTGAAATTGAATTTGCTTATCAAATTATGAACAAGAAGAGCAAAGTCATAGCTGTGACAGGCTCAAATGGCAAAAGCACAACGGTTTCGTTAATCTATCATTTGTTAAAAACAGCTGGGTATAAAACTCTTTTGGCTGGGAATATTGGTGATGCTTTTAGTAGTTTTGATATTGAAAATGAGTATGATTGGATTGTGCTTGAGCTGAGTAGTTTTCAACTTGAGCTTATCAATGATTTTATGCCAGATATAGCGGTTTTAACCAATATAAGCCCAGATCATCTGAACCGCTATAATAGCTATGATGACTACATTTTAGCAAAGTTTAATATTTTTAAAAACCAAACTCAAAAACAAAAAGCAATTCTGTTTGCTGATGATATAATGATCAAAAAGTTTAGGCACTTAATTAAAGCCAGGATAGAAGAGTTTTCGCTAATAGACTGCACAGATGCTTATTATAATAATGTAGAAAACATATTGTGTGTGAAAGGTAAAGAGATCTCTTTAACAGATACACAGCTAAAAGGACCTCATAATTACTGCAATATTATGTCTGCACTACTTGCTGTAGATGACGTCAAGATTGAAGATAAAACTCTTATAAGAGGGTTAAAGACTTTTCATGCTTTGGAACACAGATTAGAGCATGTCGATACAATTAAAGGCATAAGCTTTATTAATGACTCTAAAGCTACCAATACAGACTCAGTTAGAAATGCCCTTCTCTCTTTTGATAAGCCAATTCATATAATCTTGGGTGGCTCTGAAAAAGGGGAAGATTATAGCGTGCTGATTGATCTTTTAAAGAATCATGCAGAAAAAACATATCTCGTTGGTGAAACAAAAGAGAAAATGATAAATTGTTTTCAAGAGAAAATCGTATATGAATCGTTTGATGATCTCGAGGCAGCAATGAGAAAAGCTTTTGCAGAATCAACAGAAGGCGATTATATTGTGCTCTCACCTGCTTGTGCGAGCTTTGATATGTTTCAAAATTTTGAGCATCGCGGTCAAGTATTTAAAGAAATTGTGAAGAAACTGAAAGATGAAAATAGTTAAGAAGTTTTTGAATGATAATCCCTGTGACAAAAGCATATTATTTATGTGCTTAGCGCTGATGGCATTCGGGTTATTACTTCAATTAAGTATTGGGTCTTCAAGAGGTACAGAGCACTCGCTTCAGTATTTTCAAATGCAATTAAAATGGGCTTTGATATCTTTGCCTATAATGCTTTTAATATCTCGTATAAAAAACATATTCAGCCTTATTAATAAAGTTTCTTTTTTACTAATACTGCTTTCAATTATTGCGCTTGTACTCGTTTTGGCCATAGGAACAACTCAAAAAGGAGGCACTCGCTGGCTACGCTTTGGAGGAATAGGTCTTCAACCGAGCATGCCTGCATCAATAATCCTTATCCTTTATACAGCGAAATTTATACATAAAAAGTATTTGTATATCGAGCGATCAACTCTATTTAACTTTATCAAGGACTTTTTGCCTCTACTAATAATCTGTGCATTAGTCTTTGGCTTAATCTATGCAGAAAAGCACCTTAGTACATTAATTGTCTTAGGTATAGCAATTCTTAGTATGTTTTTTGTTGCAAATATCAGGTTTTCAACATTATTTATTTTAATAGTATTAATCGGGGGTTTAGCACTCTTTACAATCAAGCATGGTCAAGAAAGCTATCGTTCGTCACGTATGGATATGTTTTCACAATACTCTTTATATCACAAGCTTTTTAATATAAAAGTAAGTGATACAAATGATGATGCATATCAAATAAAGGAGAGCCTCACAGCAATTTCAAGTGGGCATATATTTGGCACAGGACCATCGAAAGGGAGAGCAAAACACTATTTTCTACCTGATGCAAAGTCTGACTATATTTTTGCAATAATAGCCGAAGAATATGGCTTTGTAGGAGGATTAATAGTAATCGTTATTTATACATTAATTTTCTTAAAATCATGCACTATTGCCTGGAAGACAAAAAACTTATACCTGCAATTAGTAGGTATAGGTTTAGCATTAAATTTCTTTCTGCCAGCAATGGTAAATACTGGCGTCTCTATTTCTGCTTTACCTCCAACTGGTTTAACAATGCCGTTTTTGAGCTATGGAGGCACATCATTTTTTTTTAATGCTGTGAATATGGGGCTTATCCTCAACTTAAGTACATTTGAAGAAGGTGATATATGATTAATAATAAAAGAATCGTTGTTTCAGCAGGAGGAACAGGTGGACATATTACTCCCGCATTGGTTATTTGTGAAGAATTCTTAAAGGACGGCTGGGAGATCCTTTATATCGGCAATAAAGATAGCCTTGAAGAAAAGATTGTTACAGGAAAAAACATTCCATTCTATCCGATCGATGTTCAAAAGCTATATAGAAATTGGACAATTCAACACATAAAATTCCCCTTTAAATTGTTGAACAGTGTCATTAAATCATACTTAAAGATTAGAGAATACAAACCGGCCTTTGTTATAGGTACAGGCGGCTTTGTCTCAGGTCCTGTTGGGATTGCATCTATATTGGCAAAGTTCCCTCTCTTTATCCATGAACAAAATAGCTATCCAGGTATCACTACTCGCTTTTTGGGCAAATATGCTAAAAAAGTTTATATAGCATACGAAGAGTCGAAAACTCATTTTGCGAAGGGTAAGACTATCTATACTGGAAATCCTATTTATAAAGATAAGTTATTATCAGATGAGAAGATCGATTTCGGTAAGTACAATCTTAAACAAGATAGCAAAAAGTTATTGATACTCGGTGGCAGCCAAGGGTCTCTCTTCATTAATACATTAATACTAAAAAACATCGAATTTATTCAAAGTAATGGTTTTGAGATCTTATGGCAAACAGGAAAAAGTCATTTAAAGAAAATTCAAAATCGAATTGGCAATAATGATGGCATTTTTACCTTTGATTTTTCGGATGAACTTCATAAAATGTATAATTCAGCAGACATGGTAATATGTCGTGCAGGTGCTTTGACCCTCTCAGAAATAGAGAGTAAGAAATTGCCCTCTATGATTATTCCTCTACCAGATGCAGCAGGTAATCACCAGGTATGCAATGCATTAGACTTTCAAAACAAAGGTTATGCAGTTGTTTTAGAGCAAAAGCATTGCCACAATTTTCAAAAAGTCTTTTTATCATGTTCTGAAAACCTTGACCAAATCAAGGATAAATTTGTAGATTCAATCCATTTGGAAGCAAGCTCTGTAATTTATAATTCAATAATAAAGACCTTACACGATATGCCAAAATAGTCTTTTAAAATACTATCATAAAGAAAAGAAATTCAGGAGGTAATATGTTAGGCAAGACAAAAAAGATTCATTTTATAGGGATTGGCGGAATTGGTATGAGTGGCATAGCTGAATTTCTTTTGAACCATGGCTATGAGATTACAGGTTCTGATGTGCAAAGTTCTGAAATTACTCGATACTTAGAAGATAAAGGTATAGTCATTTTTTACAACCACGATGTCAATAATATTAAAGAAGTGGATGTTGTTGTAAAATCTTCTGCGATTAAAAACGACAATCCTGAAGTTGTGTATGCAATAAGCCAAAAGATACCTGTTATCAGGCGCGCTGAAATGCTTGCGGAGCTAATGAGAATGTCTTTTGGGATTGGCATTGCAGGCACGCATGGTAAAACAACAAGCACCTCTTTAGTTGGCATGGTATTAAGCAATGCAATGCTCGACCCAACGGTTATAGTTGGTGGCAGGGTGCAGAATTTTGGTACAAACAATCGCCTTGGTTCTGGAAAATACATGATTGTAGAAGCAGATGAATATGATCGTTCTTTCTTGACGCTAACACCCATAATTGCTGCAATTACAAATATCGAGGCTGACCACTTAGATTGTTATTCAGATCTCGATGAAATCAAATCAGCTTTTATTCAATATGCAAACAAGGTACCATTTTTTGGCTGTGTTATAGCTTGTCTCGATGATAATGGTGTACAATCAGTTTTACCCAGTATAAAAAAGAGAGTTTTAACATACGGTTTATCACGTCAAGCAGAAGTTAGAGCAATAAATATTAATCAAAGCGGCTTCAAGACTTCATTTGATGTACTATACAAAGAATATATTTTAGGTAGTATCCATACTGATTTAATAGGCAATCACAATATCCAAAATGCATTACTTGCTATAGCTGTTGGCATAGAAATGGATATACCATTTGAGATGATAAAAACAGGCATAGAAGAGTTCAAAGGTGTATTTAGAAGGTTTGAATTTATCGGAGAGGCTAATGGCATCAGGATATATGATGATTATGCACATCATCCAACAGAAATTAAAGTCACTCTTTCAGGCATAAGAGAAAATACCCAAAAGAGAATTATAGCCTTATTTCAGCCGCATTTGTACTCCAGAACAAAAGATTTTGCCTTAGACTTTGGTCGTTCATTCTATCAATCTGACTTGCTTTTTGTCGCACCAATCTACCCAGCACGCGAGCTGCCTATCGAAGGCGTGACGGGGCAATTAATAGCTGATGCTGCAATACAATCTGGGCATCATCATGTCCACTTCATTGAAAGTAAAGAAGATATCCTCAGTACAGTTTTAGAGCACTTAGAAAAGGATGATGTTCTTATCACAATGGGGGCAGGAGATATTTATAAATATGGCGCAGAGATTTTGGAGAAATTAAAATGAAAAAACCTTGTATGCTGTCTTTAAGAGAATTGTCGCATATCAAAATCGGTGAAGATGCATCTCATCTTTACTTTCCCAAGAGCTTTGATGATGTGATCAATCTATATCAGAAGTATCATAATACTAATAAAATACTACCTTTAGGCGGCTGCTCAAATATACTCTTTGGAAATACAGAACACTTTGTTTTAATCAGTGATAAATACATCCCTTGGAAATTTACTTTAGAAAAAACAAAAGAGGATAACAACCTTTTAACTGTTTCGCCCAATATAAACATCAATGTTTTAATCAAGAAGCTTGCTGAATACAATTTAGGAGGGCTGGAGTTTCTCTCAGGTATACCAGCAAATATGGGCGGATTAGTGGCAATGAATGCAGGCGCCTACCAAAAACAGATTGGTGACTATGTTCATTCTGTAAAAGTGGCAAATCAAGATGGAATTAAGACATTTAGGAAAGAAGATTGTCGTTTTTCATATAGAAAATCTTCAATAAATGGTTTCATTGTAGAAATCACACTTAATGTTGAAAAGATTGACAAAGAAATAGTGTTATGCAAAATGAAAGAAAATATCGAAAAAAGAAAAAAGAGCCAGCCCTTGAACATGCCGAATATTGGCTGTTTCTTTAAAAATCCAGAGAATAACTCTGCGGGCAGACTAATTGATAGTTGTGGGCTAAAGGGGTATGCTGTCGGAGACGCAATGGTTAGCTACGAGCATGCAAATTTCCTAATTAATAAAGGGCAAGCGTCGTTTAAAGAAATGTTGACTCTCATTGACAAAATAAAGAGTGAAGTCAAGAACAAGTATAATATTGATCTTGAACTGGAGATAAAAGTAATAAATGAATAGACGTTATCGCAGAAAAAGAGGATCGACAAGGTTCATTGTCTTTTTCATCTTAATAACCGTTTTCGTAATAGGCATATGGCATTTAATTGTCTTTTTTATAAAAGATATGGATGCCTTTAATATCAAAAAAATCGAAATAGTTGGTCAAAAGAACCTTGATCCTGTATTTTTAGAAAACCTATCAGCTGAGTTTATCGGTAAAAACACATTTCAAGTTAAAAAACAGGACTTTATTCGAAAATATGAAAACATAGTCAGAGTAAAATCTGTAGTCGTATCAAGAAGGCTGCCATCAACAGTTAGGATTGAAATACATGAAAGGCTTGGAGTGCTTTATGTAAAGACCCCAGAGGGTGACTTTTTCCCTGTTGATGAGAACTTTATTGTATTAGATAAAGCAGATTTTTACCCAGCAGAGGATATACCTTTTGCAAATATCAATATTCAAAACACAAGCATTCAAATAGGTAAAGCTATTGAAAATAGAAGCTTGGAACAGATTTTACAACTTCATAATAATATTAAAAAAAAAGATATTAATATGGTCAACAATATCTCAGAATACTATTTCAAAGGAAAAGATATTGCTTTTATCGATTCTCATAAAGGTTGTCGTGTTATAATCGGCGACACAGATATTAATAAAAGGCTTGAAAGATACATATTTCTGAGGGATAATCAAAGTTTTCAAAAAAACATTACAATCGACTTAAGGTTTAAAGATCAAGCAGTTATAAGAGAGTAAAAAGTTTTTAAAAAATATCTTGATTAAATAATGAGTATTTGTAAAATGGCATCAATTAGTGGAGGATAAATGAAAGAAACAATAATTACTGGGCTTGACATAGGAAGTACAAGAATTAGCTCAGTAATTGCATCTATAGACAAAGACCAAAAGATTACTGTTTTAGGTATTGGTGAAGCAAAAACAGCAGGCTTTTTAAATGGAAGAGTGCAAGATTTAAAGCTGTTTTCTGACTCAATCATATCTGCAATTACTGCAGCAGAGGATATCGCCAACAAAACAGCTCAAAACTTATATGTTTCAATAGCAGGATCATATTTATCTTCTCATATTTCACAAGGCACGGTACATTTAACAAGTGGGCATGGGCTGACTGAAATAGAACAATTACATGTTGATCATGTTTTAAGCAATGCTATTATTGAGAATAAGCGTCATTTTAATTCAGAGCAATATGAAATAATTCATTGCATCCCTCAATATTATACTTTAGATGAGCAAGAAAATATCCCAAACCCAATCGGTATGGATGGTTACGAGCTAAGTGTCAAAGCATTAATTGTTATTGCAGAGATACCGCCAATGCGAAATATTAAAAAAGCAATTAAAATGGCGGGGTTTTCAGAAGCAGTATATGTTTATGCTCCAATAGCATCTGCAAAAGCAACTATGAACGAATATGAGCAAGATCTTGGTGGATTGTTACTTGATGTAGGTAGCAATATCTCTGATTTATTGTTGATGAATAAGAAATACCCACAGTTTGCTTTATCTGTTGACAAGGGTAGCCAGCTTATCACCTATGATTTATACACGCATTTAAAAACAACCCCCGATTTTGCTGAGCAGATCAAAATAGAAGTAAATAATTACGCAAACGATACAGCTTATCCAGGTACAGATGTCGAGATCAAAGGCATTGGAGGAAGACCTGCAGGAGTTGTACCTCTCGATTTTATCATTAAAATAATAGAAGATAGAGTAGAAGAAATATTAAATGAAGCATATAAACATTATTTAAACAATTATCAAAAGATTAATTCTCCCGTCGCTGGTATCGTTTTAACGGGTGGTGCGGCACTTATGAATTGTTTTAGCAAGCTTTGTTATAAAATCTTTAATATGCCTGTGAGAATTGCTTATCCAGACTTTTCTGGCTTTAATTCTATTGTCCAAGATCTTAATACGCCACAATATTCAACTATTGTGGGTACCCTTTATTTTGCATTAGAAGATTTAACAAGCGATAAAAAGGGGAGTAATTTTAGTTTCTCATTCGGTTTAAAAGGAATTAAACAATCAATAATAAATTTTTTTAAAGAATTAACATAGGAGGAAACAATGAACATCCAATACGCAGCAGAAAATCACTTTAATACAAGAATTAAAATCATTGGCGTTGGGGGAAGTGGTGGAAACGCTATAAATGCCATGATTAATAAAGAGATCGAAGGTGTTGAATATATAGTAGCAAACACTGATACTCAAGCTTTAAATATTTCATTATCAGAAAACAGAGTTCAGTTGGGCGGAAGAATTGCGAATGGTTTAGGTGCGGGCGCCAATCCTTCAGTTGGTAAGGATGCAGCGCTTGAATCGATGCATGAAATTGAAGAACAAATTGAAAATGCAAATATGCTTTTTATCGCAGCAGGCATGGGGGGCGGCACTGGAACAGGCGCTGCACCAGTTATTGCAAAAAAAGCAAGAGAGAGAGGAATTCTAACTCTTGGTATAGTTACATTTCCATTTTCGTGGGAAGGACCAAACAGGGCAAGAAATGCTATGGAAGGATTAACTGAGCTTGAAGAAAATGTTGACACTCTCATTGTGATACCAAATGACAAAATTAGCGAAGTATACGGACGTTTGAGCGTAAGAGAAGCATTTTTTAAATGTGATGAAGTCCTCGCTAATGCTGCTAAGGCAGTCTCTGATATTATCAATAAGAGCGGCTATATTAATGTGGATTTTGCAGATATAAAAACAATTATGAGTTATCCAGGTTATGCTTTAATGGGTTCAGGTGAAGCATCTGGCGAGGGTCGTGCACTAAAAGCTTCTCAATTAGCATCTTCAAACCCTCTTTTATCTCATGTGAACCTTGATAAGTGCAAAGGCATTCTTATCAATGTTACTGGTGGTGACGATTTGATGATGGATGAATATGAAGCTATCAATACAAGCATAATTGGCGCTGCTGGCGATAATGAAAATGTCATAACAGGTATTACTTTCAATCCTGATATGAAAGATAATTTGATTGTGACAATTATTGCTACTGGTATTGACTTTAACGATATCAGTTCATTGAGTAAATCACTACAATTAAAAAAACCTGCAACTGCAAATAATTCCACGAGAAGCACACAATCAAGCAATATTGAACAAGCCACTCCTCCTTCATTTATGCAACAAAGCACTCCTGTAAACCCCGCACCCGTACTTAGAATTGGTGGTGCACAACCTGATACTCAACACAAACCTAATATACAAATTAGCCAACCAGATACCATTCCTGTTCAAAATAACAGCAATGTGATTGATTATACAAAAACAACAAGCTCGATACAGAAATCAAATAATGAAATACCTGAGAGACCATCATTTTTGAAGAAAATATTTGATTAATAATAACAGATATTTTGCAAGGCGTGTGCATCATTGCTCACGCCTTTTTTTTTGCTCTCTTTTTTTTATATATTATGAGGGAGTTTCTTAGAAAGTTAAAACAACATATAAAAATTACAGCTTGAAAAATGTCTCATTTTTCTATTAAAGAGGGTTCAATAAATCACAAAAATGCCTGTTTTTAAATCTGTTTTTCCCTCTTTTTATACATTTTTTAATCAAGCTTGTATATGGCTATTTATTAGATATATATCTATGTGATTCCTCTTACATTCCCCTTGCTATCTTGGAGAATGAAAGAGATTCTTATAGGAATCTAAAGGGAATGTAACGGAGATTTTTTATGAAATTAAAAGAATTAGAAATATCTGTTTTCTTTTAGTAATGATGGTTGTGAAATTTGCAATTTAAGATTATGCAATCCCTTCTAAGGATAGATATTGGTAGAAAAAAAATCATCTCTAAACCCGCTTGTAGTAGACATCTGCTGAATTAGGTAAAAATAGTTTTTCAAAAACACCATTTTGTCCTGCCAATATATATAGAGGGTGATGTTGAGACCTTTGATTTAGAAATTTACAAAAAAGTGAGAATATAATGCCCTAATTT
>ENA-UPXM01000320-UPXM01000320.1-activated-sludge-metagenome-genome-assembly--contig:-NODE-320-length-70303-cov-8.496270_pt1 | contig 70303 bp, 61 predicted proteins | sample MGYA00238178_ERZ772708 | MGnify/ENA primary metagenome ERZ772708 (study PRJEB29002, sample SAMN05720212) | activated sludge metagenome | isolation source: anaerobic digester from wastewater...
CTCGAACCTCGCGCCTCGTACCTCGTACCCGAAGAATGCGTCGCATTCTTCATATTTTGCGCTATAGCCGCATGTGCCCCGCTTCAGCGGGACAGGGGAAACGTCCCCGTGTCCCCGTCCCCATGTCTCTATTTTAGTGTTTTTCTTGATTTTTAAACTTATCATTAGTATTATGGAGATACTGTATTATAAAAGAAGGTTGTTGTTAAAGACATATTATTTTTGGAGTGGGAGTTAATATATGGACACATCTAAACAATTGGGCGAAGAAAAGATATCCAAACTGCTGCTGAAGTTTTCAATTCCTGCGATTGTCGGGATGCTGGTAAATGCATTATATAATGTAGTGGATCGGATTTTTATAGGGAATAGCGTAGGCCCCCTGGGAATAGCAGGGATAACCATCGGCTTTCCGATTATGCTTGTTATTATGGCCTTTGCAATGCTTATCGGAATCGGGGCGAACTCTCTGATTTCTATAAGGCTTGGAGAGCAGAGGAAGGAAGAGGCGGAGCTGATTTTAGGAAATGCAGTAGTAATGCTTGTTATTACATCGATGACAATTTCCGGTACAGGTCTGATTTTTATTGAACCGCTGTTAAGGATTTTTGGCGCCAGCGCAGCAGTACTTCCATACGCAAAAGAATATTTAAGCATAATACTTTTAGGAACGGTTATACAGACTGTCGGCTTTGGGATGAACAACTTTATCAGGGCAGAAGGGAATCCCAGAATTGCTATGTTTACGATGATAATCGGAGCGATTCTGAATACCATATTGGATCCTATATTTATCTATGTATTCGGATTGGGCATTAGAGGTGCAGCTATTGCAACTGTTTTGTCACAGGCTGTATCAGCGTCATGGGTGTTGTATCATTTCTTTGGCGGCAGAAGCACCTTAAAGGTACATACAAAAAACCTCAGGCTGCATACGCCGATAGTAGTTAAAATCGTTTCCCTGGGAGCTGCAACATTCTTCATGCAGATGGCCGCAAGCGTCCTGAATGCCATCATGAACAAAAGCCTTGTAATATACGGAGGCGATATAGCCGTTTCAGGAATGGGTGTTATAATGAGTATTGCTATGCTGATACTTATGCCGATATTTGGTATCAATCAGGGTGCCCAGCCCATTATAGGATATAATTACGGGGCACTTGAGTTTGACAGGGTGAAGAAAGCTTTGAAACTTGCAGTTGCTGCGGCAACAATTATAACAACTATTGGATTTATACTCACAAGAGTATTTCCGTCACAACTGATATTATTATTCAATAGAACGGATAAGGATTTATTGAATTTTGGAACAAGAGCGATTTCAATCTACCTGATATTTCTCCCGATTATCGGATTTCAAATTGTATCGGCAAATTATTTTCAGGCGGTGGGCAAACCGAAGCATGCGGCATTCCTGAGCCTTTCACGGCAAGTATTGATTCTCATACCGGCACTGCTTATACTGCCGTTATTTTTCGGCCTGGAAGGACTGCTTATGGCAGGGCCTGCGTCAGACCTGATATCGTCGGTCATTACAGGAATTTTTCTTATTAGGGAATTGAAAAATCTGGACGCCAGGCACCGAGGCGCTGTGGTGCAGGAACAGAACTAAAACACCAGGTCATATTATATGCTTGACAATTGGTGTAAAAAATACAAGAATTATAGTAAGGAATAATTAATACCAATATTTACAATTCAGAGGGTGTTGAAATGAATCTAAAAAGCCATGGGGAAGATAAAATACCGGCTGCAAAATATGAGAAGATAGCACTGGATATAGCTTACAGTATTCTCAATGAGGAATGGAAAGTCGGCGAAATGGTTAAAGGGAGGTCTACACTTTCCGGTAAATACAGCGTTTCTCCGGAGACAATAAGACGTGCATTGAAGCTGTTGGAAGAACTGCAGGTTGTAAATGTAATAGAAAAAAAAGGTATATTAATAAAATCAAAAGATGCAGCCAATAACTTCATAAAAGAACATCAATCAAAGGACAGAATACTTTCCATGCGGGAAGAGATTGTCAAATTAATGGAGGAAAAGCAGGCACTTGAAAAGCAGGTTCTTGAACGATTGGATTCCGTTATTGAACAGGCGATGCTTCTTAGAAATATTGGAATAATATTTCCTTTGGAGCTAAAAATACCTGAAAAAAGCCACTTGGTGGGAAAAACCATCGGCGAAGTGCGTTTCTGGAATCACACAGGGGCGACAATAATAGGAATAAATCGTTCCGGGCACCTGTATCTTTCGCCGGGGCCCAAGATGGTGTTCTTTCCCAATGACATTATTCTTTATGTGGGAAGCGATGCGGAGATATCTGAAAAAGTTGCTAAATATGTAAAGTAAAAACTTAAGTCTGATATGGTTTCATATCAGGCTTTTTTTGCTTTCATTGCAAGCAATATTTTTTTTAAGAAATATCTGACAACTTGCTTGACAAACACGAGTTGCCTGTGATAATATTAGATAAAAGAGACAACTTAAAGAAATTGCATAAGTTGTCAGATGATGTAACTACTTGTACAGCAGTCAGAGAATTTTGAAAGGAGGCTAGCATATGACTATATTGAAAAAAGGACAACTGACCAGGCATATAAATGAAAGCAAGGAACAAGATGAATACGTTATGAGGATAATTACTCCGGAGGAGCTTGGAGATGCAGTTGCACTCCAGAAATATGTATATGAGCAGCTTCCTAATAAGCAGGTTCTGTACATGGATTCTTATGAAGAAATGTATGATGATATGAAACAGGGAGCGAAGATAATCGGAGTATTCAACAAAACAGGAGATATTATTGCATACAGGTATATAGGTTTCCCGGGATGCTCTGAAAAAAATCTTGGTAATGATATTAATATGCCGAGGCAAGAATTGGCAAAGGTAGCTCATCTTGAAACGACAGTTGTGCATCCCGAATACAGAGGCAACTCATTGCAGAGTCTGACATTGCAGCAAGCCATACCAATGATTAAGGATTTTGGGTACAGTCATTTGCTTTGTACTGTATCACCCCAGAATATCTACAGCCTTTACAATATTATAAAAAACGGATTGAGAATCAAAGCACTTAAGAAAAAGTACGGTTCAGAAAAAGATGGGAAGGACGGAATGTGGAGGTTTATTCTTCATAGAAATCTGGAGCCAAGGGCGGTAAGAAAAGTAAGCCAGAATTTTGGCATACCTATCGGTGATTTTGAACTTCAGAGAAAACTTATTGATGAAGGATTTGTAGGCTTATGGCTGTATAAGGAAAGCAAGCTGCTGAATTATGTACGGTTTGAAGATGCCATAGCAAATTAGAGATACGTCCGGAGAGGAAAATGATTGATAAAAAAAGTAAATGCACTGTATCTTCATAACGGATACAGTGCATTTCTATCTGCATTTCCTTTTAACCATTCGGAGTTATGCTGCATATCATGTAATGATACGTTTGTGGAGAAAGGAGATAGGAATTAAATTGTACAAGAATCCTTATATGTGCCCTATGAATCCGTTTTACATCTGTCCGTTCCAAAATTTAACGGAGGATACAGAGTATGATGACTCCTTCATTGAAGTGTATTACGATGAATTGTACTTTGAGGATGAATATGACGAGTATGGCTATGAAGGTATGAGGCAAAGGCCGCAGGATGTCAGCCGCATCATGCCGCTTATTAACAGGAGGTTTGCCGGCCACTATCAAGAGCTTGAAAGGTACGGGGTGCGGCGTTCAGATACGCGTAACATATTTAGAAACACAGTAATATATGTATTGAGAAATGCAAACAATTATAATGGGACTATAGAGCAGAGAACAAATGCACTTCTGAATGCGCTTCGACGGGATAATCCGTATGCCTTCACCATACTTAGACGAAAAGGAGTTCCTAATGCCCGTATAAATCAAATAATGAGGGATATAATTCAATTTACGCTGGAAAATATTGAAGTAGCTGAAGGTACAGGCTGGAGCCAATGGGAAGACCTTGGGGGAATACTGACTTCCGCACCTGCAGCTGCATCCTGGCAGCCTAACCGTCTGGATGTATTTGCTAGAGGGCAAAACCAGGCATTGTGGCATGTTTATTGGAACGGTGCCCGCTGGAGTGCATGGGAAGACCTGGGCGGGATTCTGACAACAGGGCCGGGAGAGGTATCATGGGGAACAAATAGGATAGATGTATTTGCAAGGGGACAGAATCAGGCATTGTGGCATATTTATTGGGATGGTATCCGTTGGAGTGCATGGGAGGATCTTGGAGGCATCATTACTTCCGAACCTGCAGCTGCATCCTGGCAGGCAAATAGATTGGATGTATTTGCACGAGGGCAGAATCAATCCTTGTGGCACAAATATTGGGACGGTATCCGCTGGAGCGAGTGGGAGGATCTGGGAGGAGTGCTGACTTCAGCACCTGCAGCAGTATCCTGGGGGCCGAACAGAATAGACGTATTCGGGAGAGGGCAGAATCAGTCCCTTTGGCATAAATACTGGGACGGAACCCGATGGAGCGCTTGGGAGGATCTTGGCGGAGGGCAGATAACTTCCGGGCCGGCTGCGGCATCTACCGGAAGCAACCGCCTTGAAGTCTTTGCAAGAGGGCAGAGAAATGAACTGATGATCAGAACCTGGAACGGAACCCGATGGAGCGGTTGGAGTCCCCTTGGAGGTGTGCTGACCTCAGATCCCGCAGCAGTATCCTGGGGAGGCAACCGCCTGGATGTATTCGCCAGAGGGCAGAACAACCATTTGTGGCATATCTGGAGAGCATAGAATGGGGATTTCGCAATAGAAGAATAATGCGACGTAGGTAACGGGTAACACGGGAGACACGGCTGTTTCATGGAATCGCTGCGCGATTGCACGGTAACTTTTATATATTATATAGTTACATAAGAAAATTTCGATACTTACATCATTATCGATAATTATTTATGTAACGTAATATTTATCCCGCCGTGCATTTAGCGGTTTTTCGTGTCTTCAGTGTTATCATAACTCCGAAGCCCTGCCCTAAACCTCGAACCTCGCGCCTCGTACCTCGTACCCGAAGAATGCGACGCATTCTTCATATTTTGTACAACAGCCTACTTTATAGCATATCAAAATAATAAATGGTATAATATAGGTAAAACAATTACTAACATGTAATTTTTATTGAAGGTGTTAAAATGAGTGAAGTATTAAGTATAATCAAGGACAGGACACTGACTTATGAGCAAAAGATAGTAAGCTTGGCCCGGGCTGCAGAAAACACCTTGAGTGTTCTTCCGATATCAAAAGAAATACAGGAATACAGAAGAGAAGGAATAATATGCGATTTGAATGAGGGAAACGCGCCGTACAGGCCCCGTTACATAGTACCTGACTATGAAAGGTTTATGAGACAAGGCAGTGAGTTCCTGAGACTGAAGCCTGCAAGGGATATATGGGAAGCCACGAACAATCTGTTGATATTGTACAGTCATGTTCCCTCCGTTACTACAATGCCTGTGTATGTAGGGAACCTGGATACTTTGCTGGAGCCTTTTATTAAGGACGAGGAGGAGGCATATAAGGCTGTCAGGTTATTCCTGATGCACTTGGACCGTACCGTTACCGATTCATTCTGCCACGCGAACATTGGCCCGGGGGCAACAAAAGCAGGAAGACTCATTTTAAGGGCTGAGAAAGAGCTTCAGGATGCTGTCCCGAACCTGACAATCAAATACAGTAAGGATACTCCTGAAGAATTTGCATTGGAAGCGGTGGAAACAGCCCTTGTATCTGCAAAACCCAGCTTTGCAAATCATGAGATGTTTGTTAATGACTTTGGTATCAATTATTCAATAGCCAGCTGTTATAACGGGCTGCCAATAGGGGGAGGAAGCTATACTCTTGTAAGGCTGGTACTTGCAAGATTGGCAAAACAATCAAACAACGCTGGGCACTTCCTTGAAGAAGTACTTCCTGAAGCGGTTTCTAAAATGCGCGAGTTTATGGACCAGCGCATCAGGTTTATTGTTGAAGAAAGCGGTTTCTTTGAAAGCAGCTTCCTTGCGGATGAGAGCTTAATATATAAAGACAGGTTTACAGCCATGTTTGGTATGGTCGGGCTTGCGGAATGCGTGAATCACTTGCTTGGGGCAAAGGAACAAAAGGACAGGTTCGGGCATAATGATGCCGCCAATGCCCTTGGGCAAAGAATAATAGAAAGGATGCACCAATTGGTATCGGAGCATAACAATCAGTACTGCAAAGCAACCGACGGCCGTTTTCTGCTCCATGCCCAGGTTGGGATTGATACCGATTACGGCATCAGCCCCGGATGCCGGATACCCATTGGGGAGGAGCCGGAAATATATGAACATCTGCTGCAGAGCGCTCCCTTTCATAAATATTTTCCATCAGGGATTGGAGATGTGTTTAGCTTTGACGAGACGGTAAAGAGAAATCCCGCCTATTTGCTTGATATTATTAAGGGCGGTTTTTCGGAAGGCCTGAGGTATATATCCTTCTATGCTTCAGACAGTGATTTAATCAGAATAACCGGATATCTTGTCAAGAAGTCGGAGATGGAGGCACTTCAGCAAGGGAAGCAGGCGCTGCATGACACTGTTGCACTGGGACTTGGCGCAGTACAGAATTCCGGAATATTGGAAAGAAAGGTAAGGCACAATGGCTGAAGCACTTGTGAATAAAATACTGCCCTTCAGCTCTGTGGATGGCCCCGGAAATCGTACGGTGATATTTTTTCAGGGCTGCAATTTCAACTGCCTGTACTGCCATAATCCTGAGACAATAAACAGATGTACCGGCTGCGGGCTATGCTTGGACGTATGCCCCGCAGGTGCGTTAAGAAGCAGAAACGGAAGAATAGAATGGAATTCCGCAAACTGTACAGGTTGTGATGCCTGCCTTGCGGCATGCCCCGGCAAAAGCAGTCCAAAGGCTGTTTCAATGTCAGTAAATGACATAATGAAAACGGTTGAGAAAGTGAAGCCTTTTATATCAGGAATAACTGTATCGGGAGGCGAGTGCACCATGCAAAAGGAATTCCTTGCGGAGCTTTTTGACGCGGTGCACAAATTGGGGCTTACGTCCTACGTTGATACAAACGGCTGTATTGATTTTTCAAAGGAACCGGAGCTGACATTTGCTATGGATAAGGCAATGCTTGATATAAAGTCCTATGACGATGGAGAGCACAGAATGCTTACCGGAATGTCCAATGCATTAGTGCTTAAGAATGCGGAATTCCTGGCAAACAAGCAAAAGCTATATGAAATAAGGACTGTTATAGTTCCGGGGATTCTTGACAATTACCGTAATGTTGCTGAAGTGAGCAAGCTGATTGCAAAATTGGATGCGGATATACGGTACAAGCTGATTAGGTTCAGGCCGGTAGGAGTTGCCGGCGATATCAAAAAAGTCGGTATCCCATCAGATGAGTTGATGGAGGAGCTTAAAAAAACAGCTGAGAAAAACGGCTGCAGATATGTTGTAGTGGTGTAAAATTGAACATTTAAAGACAAGTCAGCAATTTGAATAAAAAGTACAGCAACAATAATAAAGCGGCATACCTTTCATTTATCTATCATATATAATGTAGGACACTATGAAATTTAAACAGAAAGGTGTGTTGTTATGTCTAGGAATATCAGGGTATTTTTTGCAGGTTTTCTGTGCTGTATTCTTCTGACAGCAGGTATGATGGCAGTAATCGGAGAGCCTGCAGACACGGAAGTAAAGGCAATATTGTCAAATACCATTAAAATGAAGCTTTTTGGCAATGATTTCGCTCCCAAAAACGATGACGGAACTTATCTGAAGCCCCTTATATATAACGGCAGGACATATCTGCCGGTGAAGCCCCTGGGAGACGCTCTCGGAATAGCGGTTGAATGGGATGGAGTCAACAAAATCGTATGGCTGGGCGGGAAAACACAGATCGTTCCCATTAATGATACCAGCATGTATGAGGATTACTCACGGACAATAGTGACTACCGATACAGATAAGCTTACAACCGCAGATACGACGTACAAATGGGGAATTGCAAACATTAGTCCTTTAAACAGCGTATACTACGGCTGCTGCTTGAAGCCTGAAGGAAAATACAAGCGCTTTACCGCATCGATATTCCTGAGTGAAGATACCAAAAAAGAATTGACAATGGATATCAGGAAAGACAACAAGCAGGGTGTGGTTCTGAAGAGCCTCCAGCTAAAGCCCGGGGAGACTGTTGAGATAGATATTGACATCAGTGGGGTAGATACTCTTTTCATATTCTCACAGGTGGGTTCAACCCAGAAGCTTATAATAGGAGAGCCGGCTTTTCGGAATGATACAACACCGCAATAAAATGCGGCGTTTCTTTTCGCGGGACACGGGGACGTTTCTGCGGGACACGGGGACGTTTCTCCTGTCCCACCTTCAGTGGGACAGGAGAAACGTCCCCGTGTCCCGCATAGGGTTCGACGCGTTTTTTATAAGGCATATCGACAAAAAAACATAAATAGTGATATTATTATATTGTTAGATGATATATAATACTAATGGATACCTAATCAGCAAATATGGAGGATTCCTATGCCGGACTTGAATAGCTTGATACAGGAGAGTATAACGTTTCAGATAATTTTCAACCTTTTCGGTGGGACCGCCTTGCTCATGTTTGGTGTCGACTTCATGGGCGGCGGATTGGAAAAGGCTTCCGGAAAGGTTATGAAAAGAATACTCTCAGTACTTACAAAGAACATTTATGTAGCTTTTTTTGTGGGCACAATATTGACAATGCTTGTACAGAGCAGCACGGCAATTACCGTTATGACTGTCGGGTTTGTAAATGCAGGATTGATGAATCTTACTCAAGCTGTGGGTATCATATACGGTACAAATATTGGTACTACTATAACTGCCCAGTTGATGTCCCTTAAGCTTACATATATAGCCCTTCCGATAATTGCAATAGGCTTTTATATCTTCTCCTTCTCAAAGAAAGACAGCACAAGAAGTTTGGGACAAGCTATCATGGGTTTCGGCCTCATGTTCCTGGGGCTTAAGACATTGAATGCCAGTTTGCCCTACATAAAGGACAGCGAGACCGCAATGCAGCTGTTCCTTCAATACGGGCAAAACCCTTTCCTGGGGCTGTTTGTGGGCATGATAGCGACAATGCTTATTCACAGCAGTGCCGCAACAGTTGCTTTGACCATATCACTTTTCAGCGCAGACCTGATAAGCTTTTACGCTGCCGTGGGATTAACTCTTGGAGATAATATCGGTACATGCGTAACGGCGCAGCTGGCAAGCCTCAAGGCAAATACAGCCGCTAGAAGAACTGCATGGGCACATACTTTATACAATGTTATAGGTGTCGTAATTGCCATTATTGTTCTGAGACCCTTCTCGGGGATGATAGAATGGATTACCTTCAGTATACTCCATGAGCCAAAAGCTTTTCTTGTTGCAAATACACATACCTTCTTTAATATAATCAGTGCTTTGGTATTTCTTCCGATTACAAAATACTATGTGCTGTTCCTGGAAAAAATCATACCTGACAGAAGGGATAAGAAGTATGAAGCGGGTACTTTGGACCGGCTCCTGTTAGATACTCCCGTAGCCGCTTTGAAAGCTGCAACTCAGGAAGTAATAAATGCGGCAGAGGTTGCAAAGAATATGCTCAATGATTGCCTGATCAGCCTTATAGAGGATAATGAGAGTAAAATTGATTCAGTGCTGCAGAACGAAGAAAAGTTAAATATCATGCAAACGGAAATAACTCAATATCTGGTGGAAATATCCCATAAGGACCTTGACAGTTACCAGTCTGCAAGAATACCTGCTCTTATAAACACTATCAATAACTTTGAGAGAGTAGGAGACCATTGTGAGGACATTACAGAGTTATCCCAAAGTAAAATAAATCGAAAGATAATATTCAGTGAGAAAGGCATCGATGAACTGGAAACACTGTATCAAGAGGTCATGAGCATGATGAATGAATGCTGCCTGGCATACTCAAAGGATGATGCGGAATTAGCACTTCAAGCGGCTGCAAGGGAAGAGGTTGTTGATGAATTGACGCTGAAGTTTAAAGAAAAGCACATCAGAAGACTGGAGGAAGGTACTTGCAGTGTTCAGGCCGGGGTTATCTACCTGGATGCCATAACTCATTTGGAAAGAATTGCGGACCATCTCCATAATGTGTGCCTTATTCTATCTGAAGGCAGGCGTAATGCAGATAAAAACTAGCTGCAGCTGAGCTTCATATATACTAAATCCGGTGCTAAGCATATGGATTTTTTTTTGTATTCATTGTAACAAATAATTAACATAATTTTCATAGATTCCTAATACAAAAACTACAATTATGTGATATCATAGATTGGGAAAGGAGGTGAGAAAATGAATTTTTTGGTGGATTACCATGTACATTCCATCTATTCATCCGACGGGCACAATACAATAATGGAAATGTGTGAGAGTGCAGTAAACAATGGAATCGGCGAAATTGCAATAACAGATCACTTTGAACCAAATATTGCGGATGAATATGGCTCGTCATACAACCAAAAGGGGTATTGGGCTCATATTAATAAAGCCAGGCAGGCATTCAAGGGAAGACTCAATATAAAGCTTGGAGTTGAGCTTGGCCAGCCGCATTTGTTTTCGGAAGCATCAAGTGCAGTAATTGCAGATTTTCCCTACGATTATATCATTGCATCTGTACACAAGCTTCCTGCAGGGATGGACATTAAAGAGCTTGACTACAGCAGAATAGGTGAAGAAGAACTATGCGAAATGTATCTCAGGCAGCTTAAGCAGCTTGTTTACTGGAACAACTTTGATTGTATCGGACATTTGGACCTGATTAAAAGGTACAGTGCCCCCGTATACAAAAAGAACATCTCATTGACGTGCCGGCATGAGCTGTTGAAGGGAGTACTGCTGTTGGCTGTTCAAAGCGGCAAGGGAATTGAGATTAATACTTCCGGATTGAGGCAGAGCCCAAAAGAAGCATTTCCCGGCCTGGATGTTGTTAAGCTTTACCGGAATATGGGCGGAGAGATACTGACTATTGGTTCTGATGCACACATGGCAGAGGATGTAGGCAGAGGCCTGAAAGAAGCATTAGACATGGCAAGGGAAGCAGGCTTCAGGCATATTACGGTATACAACCGGAGGAAGCCTGAATGGGTAAGTATAACAGAAGGGAAAAACACCTTCGGCAGCGCAAAGCAGATTATCAACAGATAAGCAATGCTGCCTGAAGGTGGTTTTTTTTAGTTTTTGTTCTATGCACACTCTGAAATTAATATAAGCCTCAATTCTTCTCCCGATATTGTTTCTTTATCCAGCAGCAATTCTGATATCCGCTTAAGCTCTCTTCTATAATTCGAAAGAAAGTCGCGGGTGCTGCTTTCAACATCTCTAAGTATGGATGTAATAGCTGAATGCAGCTGGTCTCCCGGAATATCCTCAGAAGAGATGATTCCAAGCTCGGACATTCCGCTGTATACAATCTGTTTTGCTATGTCGGAGGCATGCTTAAAATCACCGGAACCGCCGGTGCTTCTATTGCCGAATATCAGCTCTTCCGCGATTATACCGGCCAGTGCTGCCGAAATTCTTGATTTCAGATAATCACAGGTATACAAATACATATCGTTTTCCTGGGTCTGGCGTACATAACCCAAAGCGTTGCTTCTGGATGCAACATTGACACTGGCGACGGAACCGGGAAGCCTAAGCTCACCAACCAGTGCATGGCCTGATTCGTGTACTGCTATTCTGCGCTTTTCTTCATTGCTTGGAAGCCTGTCAAGCTTTTCCCCCATCATAACTTTTTCAACGGCACTTCTGAAATGATTTGAGTCAATCTTATCGGAGCCGTCTCTCATTGCAAGTATGGCGGCCTCATTTGCGACGCTTTCCAGCTGCGCTCCGGAGAATCCGAAGGTATCTTTGGCCAGGGCTTCTACGTTTACATCCGATGCAAGGGGTTTGTTTCTTACATGCAGTTCCAGTATATGCATACGGCCTTTTTTATCAGGAAGATCAACCTTTACGAGGCGGTCGAACCTGCCGGGGCGAAGCAATGCCGGATCAAGCATATCAATACGGTTTGTTGCACCAATTACAAGAATCTTTATTCTATCATCGGAGGATATGCCATCCATTTGCACCAACAGCTCATTCAGAGTCTGGTCGTGCTCCTGATGCCCGTTATTCTGGCCTCTTGCTCCTCCAAGCACTTCAATTTCATCAATAAAAATTACTGCGCTGGATTTTTTCAGGTATTCGGCCGCCTTCCTTGCTTGTTCAAAAAGACTGCGCACTCTTTGAGCGCCTACACCGACATACATTTCTACAAATTCCGAGCCGCTGGCTGATAGGAATACCGAATCCGTGAACCGGGCAGCTGCTTTTGCCAGCAGTGTTTTTCCGGTGCCCGGAGGCCCGCTTAGCAATATGCCCTTTAAGGGACGAATACCCAGAAGCCTTATTTGCTCGTCATTTTTCATGAATTCAAGAGCTTCACGAAGCTCGTTCTTGGCAACCTCCTGGCCTCCGATATCATCAAAGGAGACTGAACATATATTTCTTTCTGCTGAAGCGAAGCTGATACTATTGCCGGATCGCCTGCCGAAGTTCACATAGTATACTATGCCGATGAGTCCAAGTATGAACACAACAGGAAGTATATTCACCCTTTGAAGCGCCAGGAATATCAGCGCACCTGCCGCTGCTCCCGCAAAGATCTCCCTATTCTTCATCAAAGATTTCCCCCTGTTCTGTCAAAATGCCGTCCAATTGCGGCAAATAAAGAATTGTCCTTCTTTGTAAACTGAAGATAGATATTTTGCTCATCCACGTAAACTTTAGCTTCAGCCCCAATCATTTCAGCCTTTTCCCGGACTTCGGCCTCAAGAGAAGGGAAGTCTCCATCTATTATGGATTTTTGGACATAATAATGGATATCATAATATGCCTGCTCCAACTCCTGAGATCGGTCATCCGCTATTTCAAGTGAATATTTTTTGCCATTTAGTGTCAGGTCAATTTTTTCTTTTATTTCTTTGTAGGTTTTTTGAAGATTGTCTATATTTCCGAGCTTAATATTTATGATTACGGCATCGTTAAAGCTGCTGCCGGCGTCCCAGGAAACTTCTTCAACTCCGTCTATTTCATTGAGCGTTTTGTCCAGGGGTAAGTCAATGGTGTAACTCCGCCACAATGCCTGTCCTGTATATAACAAGGCCACTGTAATAATCAGTGCAATAAAGCCTTTTATTATTTGAATGTATTTTATGTTCTTCACAGTAAACCTCCTTTTTCCGTTTATAGTTTACATAACATTATATCATGAAAAAGGATTATGTGCCAGACAAAGAGCAAAAGAACAAAAAAAGATTAAGCGCCTAGCGCTTAGCCGGCAAGATACAGGCCAAGGCAATAATATGCATGGGTGCAAAGTATTTAATACCTGTATAGCAATCATAAAAATGCGCATAATATATTTTGTTATAAATATTTCCATATTTATTATTAATATAGAAAGGAGATTTATTCACATGGACAGGTTAGCACTTATTCTGGTAATTGTGGGCGCACTGAACTGGCTGCTTGTCGGCCTTTTCCAGTATGACCTGGTGGCATCCCTTTTTGGAGGGCAGGATGAACTGCTGAGCAGGCTTATTTATACATTAGTAGGTGTTGCCGGGATATGGTCAATCAGTTTGCTTTTCAGAGAACGTGAAAGGGCGGCAGGAAACGAAAAGTAAAATAAGTGCCGGGTGCACAGGTTATCAGGTTCAAGTAACATGTGTATCCGGCACTTATAAATTTATGATTGGTAATTCGCTAATAGTTGTGTATAATTAATATATATTTTATTGACTGCTGATATGCCAAAAATATACAAAGGAAGGTTATCATGAGTAATAAGACATTGGGTATTATATATGCCGTTTCTTCGGCTGTATCCTTTGGATTTGTGCCTGTATTTGCGGTAATTGCTTATAACGCAGGGACTAATGCCGTTACTGTTTTGCTCTTAAGATTCCTTATTGCATCTTTGATATTGGCGGGAATCCTGCGCTGCAGGAAAGTAGAGCTTAAGGTGGGCAAGAAGCTTTTTTGCAGGCTTGCGTATATAGGAATAATCGGTTATGCGGCAACCACTATAACAGTATTTTTGTCTTACAACTATATTTCAATTGGTTTGGCCATGACATTGCATTTTATATATCCGGCGGTTGTAGCGGTTCTTTCTTTTTTCATTTTTAAGGAAAAAATGCCGGCCTTAAAGATGATAGCTTTGGCAATTTCTATTGTCGGGGTTTATATACTGGCAGGCAACACAGGATCTTCGGTGGATTTGAAGGGAGTTGCTTTGGCACTTGCATCCGGCATTCTCTATTCCATATATACTATAGAAATCGGCAAAGAGGAATTAATGGCAATGGACGGCCTTCTCATCACTTTTTATGTGTCATTTTTCTCTGCTGCTGCATTCTTTATATTCGGGGCTGCATCACGCAATCTCATGTTCTCGATGCAGCTGCCTGCAGTGCTGGGCATTTTGGGCCTTGCATTGATTAGTACGGTTTTTGGAATACTTGCCTACAACAAATCCATACAGATGATTGGCCCCACGTACGCCGCAATATTCAGCACCAGTGCTCCGATTACCAGTGTGGTTATGGGAATTATACTTTTTAGTGAAAAACTGAGTTTGACATCGGCAATAGGCAGTATTATGGTAATAGCTTCGGTACTGCTATTTTCCTGTGATAAGAATGCAAAAACGAAGGATGACAAGGTTTTGGATACATCACATAGCATCTGACAAAATTGAGGTTGTCAGTAAATTTACACATATATTATATATATTTTAGGGTTATCTAATATTATTATACATGTAGGAGGGGATACATCTCATGTCATGCACTTGTGAAAAAAAACTGGAAACTAATTTCTGCAAGAAGGAAGTGGATTTATCGCTTATGGAACCCGTGTTCAAGAAGTATGAGGGGCAAAGTGCGAGCCTGATCAGCATACTTCAGGATACACAGGGTATTTACGGATATCTTCCTCTTGAAGCTTTGAAAACCATTGCCGACAGAACCGGAAACAAGAAAGCAAAGATTTACGGCATCGCAACCTTTTATTCACAATTCAGATTGAATCCTATAGGTAAGCATATAATACTTCAATGTCAGGGAACTGCTTGCCATGTAAACGGATCTGACAAGATAAGCGAAGCCATATGCGACGAACTTGGAATAGAACCGGGAGGGACAAGCAAGGACGGAATGTTTACCCTTGAAAATGTGGCATGCCTTGGATGCTGCAGCCTTGCACCGGTTATGATGATAAACGGGGAAGCCTATGGAAATCTTACACCTAACAGTGCAAGAGAAGTAATAAGAGGTATATACAAAAAGGAAAAAGGGGGTGCTTCCAATTGAAGCTAAGGATAGGTCTCGGCAGCTGCGGTATTGCAGCCGGCGGAAAGAAAGTCAGGGAAGCCCTGTTAAACTGCTTGAAAGAAAAGGATATGAATATAGAAATAACATCCACCGGATGTATAGGGATGTGCTTCTACGAGCCTATAGTTGATGTTATAGACGATGAGGGCGAGGTATATACCTATGTAAACGTCACACCCGAAAAGGCGGAGGAAATTGTTGAACAGCACATAAAAAACGGTGTTCCTGTTGAGAAGTATATTCAATCAACCGGCAAAAAACCGTTTAAACAGCTGGAAAAACAGGTCAGGGTGGTACTGCAGAACTGCGGTATTATAAACCCCGAGAAAATTGAGGACTATTTGGAAAAGGGCGGATATAAGGCTCTTGAGAAATGTTTAAAGGAAATGACTCCCGATCAGGTAATAGAAGAGATTAAGAAATCGGGGCTTAGAGGAAGAGGCGGGGCCGGTTTCCCCACCTGGTTCAAATGGGATGCCGCAAGAAAAGCAAAAGGAAATGAAAAGTATGTAGTTTGTAATGCCGATGAGGGAGATCCGGGGGCATTTATGGACAGAAGCGTACTTGAGGGAGATCCCCACGGTTTGCTTGAAGGTATGATTATTGCCGGATATGCAATTGGGGCAAATCACGGCTTTATTTATTGCAGGGCAGAGTATCCTCTTGCCATAGAAAGGCTTGAAGGGGCAATAGCCCAAGCCCATGAGGCAAATTTCCTGGGCGGGAATATTATGGGCTCGGGCTTCAGCTTCGATATCAAGATTAAGAAAGGTGCAGGGGCCTTTGTCTGCGGAGAGGAAACAGCTCTCATCGCATCCCTTGAAGGAGAGAGAGGAATGCCGAGGCTTAAGCCTCCTTTCCCTGCTCAGTCGGGTTATTTCGGAAAGCCTACTAACATAAACAATGTTGAAACTTATGCAAACGTACCGTGGATAATAAGAAACGGCGGAGCGGCTTTTGCCGCATACGGAACGGAAAAGAGCAACGGGACAAAGGTTTTTGCTCTTGCCGGAAAAATCAAGAACGGCGGCCTGGTTGAGGTTCCTATGGGAATGCCGATCAGGGAAGTAATATATGAAATAGGCGGAGGAATCAAGAACGACAGGGATTTCAAAGCTGTTCAGATGGGCGGCCCCTCAGGGGGATGCATACCGAAATCGTTGATTGATACTCCGGTTGATTACGAGTCAATTACCAGGACGGGTGCAATCATGGGCTCCGGCGGAATGGTTGTAATGGATGAAGCTACGTGTATGGTTGATATGGCTAGGTTTTTCCTAAACTTCACCTGCGACGAATCCTGCGGCAAATGCATTTACTGCAGAATCGGCACAAAGAGAATGCTTGAGATTCTTGAGAGAATCACAAAAGGAGAGGGCAGGATGGAAGACATGGATGAACTGGAGCAGCTATGTATCAGCATCAAGGACGGTTCTCTGTGCGGACTGGGGCAGACTGCCCCTAATCCGGTGCTGACGACCTTGAAATATTTCAAGGATGAATATATAGCCCATATCAGGGATAAGAAGTGTCCTGCCAAGCAGTGCAAGAGCCTTATAACGTACAGCATCCTGAAGGATAAGTGTACAGGCTGTACTGCATGTGCAAGAAAGTGTCCCACCGAGGCTATCACCGGTGAAAGGAAGCAGCCTCACAGTATCGAACAGGAAAAATGTATTAAATGCGGAAATTGCGCCATCACATGCAAGTTTGGTGCGATAAACGTAGAATAGTAAAGGAAGTGATAAAATGGCACCGGTTAGAGTTAATATAAATAATAGAGAATTGACCGCGGATGAAGGCAGTACAATATTAAGAATAGCTTTGGATAACGGGATAGGAATACCAAATCTCTGTTATGATGAGAATCTCAAGACTTACGGAGCATGCGGAATGTGTGTGGTGGAAGTGGAAGGAAATCCAAAGCTGGTAAGGGCATGTTCAACACCTGCGGTTAACGGAATGATAATAAAGACAGATACCCCAAGAACTATAGCTGCAAGAAAGACGGCACTTACTTTACTGTCTTCGGATCACAAGGGAGACTGCCGGCCTCCTTGTGTAAATGCATGTCCGGGGCATACTGATTGCCAGGGTTATGTGGGCCTGGTCGCAAATCGTCAATATGATGAAGCCATAAAGCTGGTTAAAGAGGTTATTCCATTGCCGGCAAGCATAGGAAGGGTTTGCCCCCATCCTTGCGAAACAGCCTGCAGAAGAACCAACGTGGAGGAACCCATTGCCATTGCGGATATTAAGAGATTCATAGGCGATATAGATATATATAACGGCACTTATGTTCCGGAAATTAAGGAGCCTACAAACAAGTCAGTCGCTGTAATAGGCTCAGGGCCTGCCGGAATATCCTGCGCATATTTCTTGGCAGCAAAGGGGCATAATGTGGTTCTGTATGAGGACAAGCCGTATCCGGGCGGGATGCTGAGGTACGGGATTCCGCAATACCGTCTGCCCAAAGAGCTTTTAGACGCGGAAATAAACACACTTGTAAAAATGGGAGTAGACATAAAGTGCAATGTAAAGCTTGGTGAGGATATTACACTAGCATATCTTAAAAAGACCTACGATGCAGTGTTTATTGCCATAGGCGCCTGGGCAAGCATGAATATGGGCTGCATCGGCGAAGATATGGAAGGGGTAATGGGCGGCATTGAATTCCTTAGAAAAGCTACCCTTGCAGAGCCTATATATCTCGGACAGAGTGTTCTGGTCATAGGAGGCGGAAATACTGCCATGGACGTAGCCAGAACAGCAGTAAGACTGGGTGCGGAGCATGTGCAGGTACTCTATCGAAGAACCAGGGCTGAAATGCCTGCAGAAGATATAGAAATAGAGGAAGCGGAAGAAGAAGGCGTAGAATTCACTTACCTTGTTGCCCCCATAGAGATTATTGAAGGGAACGGAAGGGTAAAGGCTGTAAGATGCCAGAGGATGAAGCTGGGCGCTCCCGACAAGTCCGGAAGAAGAAGTCCCGAGCCTATTCCCGGAGATGAAGTGACAATCCCTGCGGATCTTGTAATATCTGCAATAGGCCAGAGAGTAAATGCAGAAAGCGTAAAAGAGCTGGAGCTTACAAAGAAGGGCGCAATTGCTGCCAACGCCAATACCTTTGAGACTAATATTCCGGGAGTTTTTGCCGGCGGCGAAGCTGTAACAGGGCCAAAGATTGCCATAGAAGCCATAGCTCAGGGTAAAAACGCAGCTTCAGTAATCGACAGCTACCTGAAGGGAGAAATAAAACCTGTTGCAAATCCCTGCTACATTGAGCAGGAAGATTTGGGCCCGGAAGATTTTGCCGATAAAGAGAAGAAGGAAAGGGAACACCAAAAGGTATACCCTGCAAAGATAAGAAAAATGAGCTTTGGCGCTATTTCAGAGACCTTTGATGAAGAAACCGCCGTGAAGGAGGCTTCCAGATGCCTGGAATGCGGCTGTCATGACTATTTTGAGTGCAAGCTTGTCAATTATATAGGGAAGTACGATATTGACACCAAGGCAATAAAGGGTGAAATACACAGGAAAGAAGAAGCGGATACCCATCCTTTCATAAAAAGAAATGCGGAGAAGTGCATACTCTGCGGTTTGTGCTTCAGGGCCTGCGAAGAGGTCATAGGAGTAACAGCTCTCGGGCTTTTGGACAGGGGCTTTGATTCGGTAGTTGTTCCCGAATTCGGTTTGCCTCTTGAAGAAAGTGCCTGCATATCCTGCGGACATTGCATAGATGTTTGCCCCACCGGTGCATGCATGGAAAAGCAGGCAATTAACAAACAGGTTCCCGTTGAGCTTGAAGACACGGCTTCGGTATGCAGCTACTGCGGCGTTGGCTGCAATGTGGTCTATCAGTCGAGGGGAAGCCTTGTATTCAAATCGCGCCCCAATAAGGCAAAAGGGGAAGATACATTATGTGCAAAGGGCCGTTTTGGAATCCACCATATCAATGATGGAAACAGATTGCTGAAACCAATAATCAGAAGGTCCGGCGATACCGTTGAAGCGGAATTTGATGATGCAATTGCGCTGGCAGCCAAGAAGCTGCAGCTTATAAAGGGGCAGTACGGCAAGAACAGTGTTGCAGTGTTCATGTCTCCGAAATTTACAAACGAAGAAGCATATTTGACAAAGAAAATCTCCGAAAAGCTTGATACCGGAATAATTGGAACATTGTCGGCAAAAGAAGAGTCCGGAATAAAGGGAATATTGGGCTGCAATGCTTCCGCCAACAGCTATGATGAGCTTTATAACACAGACCTCATTATAACTGTGGGGGATGTTGCGGAAAACCATCCTGTTCTGGGTATAAAGATTAAGGACGCGGCAAAGAGGTCCAAGCTGGTATCAATCAGCAATTCCGATACAAGATTGGCTGAGCATGCTGATGTTGCACTAAAGATTGAGAATAACATCAAATTCCTGAAAAGCTTCGTTAAATCTTTAATAGATCAGAAATTTGCGGACAAGGATAAGGCAGATAAGATATCCATTGGCTATGATGAACTAGCAAAGTATGTTGATAATGCCCCCAATGATGAAGATGCCTCAAAAGCAGCAAAAATGTATGGTGAAGCCAAGAAAGCAATAATAGTGATTGATGAGGAGACCGTATCAGAAGAGGCAATCAAGCTAATTGCTGACGCAGCTGTAATTACAGAAAAGATTGGGAAGCCGCATAGGGGCATTATTATAGCCCGTTCCAAGGCCAATACCCAGGGCATAATAGATATGGGCTTTACTGTTCCTGCAAATAAGCTTATTGAGAGTATAGAAAAAGGAGAGATAAAAGGTGCGGTAATAATAGGGGAAGATCCGGCTGCTTCAGATGAAAGAATCAAGGAGCTTCTTGAAAAATTGGAATTCACAGTTTGCCTGGATCTTTACATTACGGAAACCGCGAAGCTTGCAGATGTTGTCATACCTGTCTGCAGCGCAGCAGAGTCGGAAGGAACCTATACAAGGTCAGACAGGAAGGTACAGAGACTTGAGGCTGCAGTTAAACCATTAACTGGAAAAACCACCTTTGATGTACTTTCAAGGCTGGGTGCACAGATGGGTGTTATGATTGATACCGTTAAGGAAGCAGAGGAGAAGATATCCAATGAGGTTAAGCAGTACAGCGGATTATTTGCCGCTTTGACAGAGGGAATTGAGCCATATGTTCCTTGCAGCAGGGGTAATGTTTATGGTTCCCAGGTACTGTACACTGAAGGCTTCATGACGGAAGACAGAAAGGCGAACCTCAGTATTCCTGCAGGAGAACAAATGTTCAAGGAAAGAACAGTTTGTGATACAGTACAGTTGAGATTTGAGGAGTATATAAAGGAAAAGGAAATAAAGGCATAAAAGAATAATAATCGGACACCTTACAAGGGCGCCCGATTATTATTTATCATGCATTTCCTTCCACTTGACCAGAGCCTCAGCCATAGCGCTGTTTATAGGCTCTTCTTTTTTCTGCTGCTGCAGGTACTTTTGCACCGTTCGCTTATCGCTGCTTTCGGTTTTTTCATCCATGCGCTTGCTGAAGCTGGACAGCTTTTCGCGGAAACCGCAGCTGCAGGTGAAGAGCCTGCCTTCGCCTTCTCCCTTCAGCTCCATTCTCTTATGACACTCAGGACAGCGGGCATTGGAAAGCTGTGCAACGCCCTTTCGGTAGCCGCATTCCCTGTCCGGGCAAATAAGCATTCTGCCTTTCTTGCCGTTTACCTCCAACAGGAACTTGCCGCATTCAGGGCAGCGGGTTCTTGTCATATTGTCGTGCCTGTATGCCTCGGCACTTGCTGCAACTGAGGAAACCAACTTCCCGGCATGGGACCTTATATTACTGATAAAAACATCTGCATTGGCTTTCCCTTTGCTTATATCATAAAGCTGCTGCTCCCATTTTGCGGTCAGTTCGGCAGACCTTAGCTCCGAGGGAGCCAGGTCTATAAGCTGTATTCCTTTTGCGGTGGGATAAATCTCCTTGCCTTTTCTTTCGATATAGAAAGTGTTAAACAGCTTTTCAATTATATCAGCCCTGGTTGCCGGAGTACCCAATCCATTGGTTCTGTCCAGAGCTTCCCTCAAAGACTCATCCTCGATGAATTTACCCGGGTGCTCCATGGCAGTAAGAAGTGTAGCTTCTGTATACCGTGCAGGAGGCTTGGTTTTCCCGTTTACGGATTTTACGGATAAGAGCTTCAGCTTGTCGCCCTTTTGCATGGGAGGCAGGGACTGTTCCTTGTCCTCGTCATCATTCGCACTGTCGGTATTGCTCCTGTCATTATATACAGCCTTCCAGCCCAGGGATTTTGTCACTTTACCTCTGGCAATCAGCTGCTCTCCCGATGATTCTGCCTTTACGGTTGTCTGTTCATACTGATAAGCGGGACTCAAAACTGCAAGGAATCGCTTTGCAACCAAATCAAATATGTTGCGTTCTTCATTACTCAGGGCAGAGAGCCTGACAGGCTGCTCCGTTGGTATAATCGCGTGATGGTCGCTGACCTTGCTGTTATCCACCAGACGGCTGGTGGTGCTTATTTTGCCCCGAAGCAAGTTTTGAGCCATTACGGCATAGGGTCCTATGGCTATGCTTCTAAGCCTGTCAGGAAGTGTCGCTACAATATCGGCAGTAATGTGCCTTGAATCCGTTCTTGGATAAGTAAGCACCTTATGCCTCTCATACAAGGACTGCATTATTGAAAGGGTCTGTTTGGCGGAATAGCCGTAGCGCTTGTTGGCATCCCTCTGCAATTCGGTAAGGTCGTATGCCAGCGGGTGGGGCTCGCTTTTCGCTTCTTTCTTTATATCAGTTATCTCCACTGTCTGACCGGTCAGCTTTGAGACAATGGCTTCCGCCTTTGATTTGTCAAAAAGCCGGGCATTGCCGCTTTTATCCTTCCAAAGCAATGTAAACCCGTTGACTTTGGCTTCAATTGTCCAATAGTCCTTGGGGACAAAGCTCTTTATTTCATTTTCCCTTTGTACGATCATTGCCAATGTCGGGGTCTGAACTCTGCCGGCAGACAGCTGGGCATTGTATTTGCAAGTGAGGGCACGGGTGACATTAAGCCCGATTAACCAATCCGCTTCAGCCCTGCACTGGGCTGCTTTGTACAGGTTGTCAAATTCTTTGGCAGGTTTCAGCTGATTAAAGCCCTCTTTTATGGCCTTATCGGTCTGTGATGAAATCCATAAACGTTTTATAGGCTTTCTGAAGCCTGCTTTTTCTATTATCCATCGTGCAACCAGCTCTCCTTCCCGCCCTGCGTCGGTTGCAATGACAAGCTCGTCGATATCCTGCTGCTTCATAAGGCTGCGGACAATTCCGTACTGCTTTGAGGTCTCTTTGATAACAACAAGCTCCATTCTATCCGGTAGCATGGGCAGGTCTTCAAGGTTCCAGTTCTTATACTTTTTATTATAGGCTTCGGGGTCAGCTAAAGTAACCAGGTGGCCGAGAGCCCAGGTTACTATATATTTCTGCCCTACAAGGTATCCGTTGCTGTTTTGATTGCAGTTCAATACCTTTGCCAGATCCCTCCCTACTGAGGGCTTTTCGGTTAATACCAGTGTTTTTCCCATTTTAATTCTCCTTACAGACGAATAAGCAGGGGTATTTTGACTGCCCCTACTTATTTTATCATTTATAGACTTTTTTTACACTATTTTTTAGCGAATCACTTGTATGGGATAGTTCCATTGATTACAATCGGTACTGTAAGGTCCAGATATAAATTGTTAAAAAATTTCATAAAAACCCTTGCTTAAGCAGAAGATATATGGTAACATTATGAACAAGATAATAATTATCAATAAATAATAAATATTTATGGAGGGGTTTATATGAAAAAGTTTGTATGTACAATTTGCGGGTATATTCATGAGGGGCCGGAGGCACCCGAGGCTTGTCCTCAGTGTAAGGCGCCTAAAGCAAAGTTTACTTTGAAAGAAGAAGGTGCACGGCAGTGGGCGGATGAACACAGAATAGGCGTTGCAAAAGATGTAGATCCTGAAGTATACGAAGGGCTTAAAATGAATTTTATGGGAGTACGTTGCGCTTGCTGGTACTGATGTACATGACGGGGAATTTTCAGAATCTGTACCAGAACGGAAAACAGATAGTATCATCAGCAGCCACAACACCGGATGCCGCAACACAGCCGGAGGTTTCACAGGGAGGGCTTATTGATTCAGCTGTGGTAAGGGGGAAGACCGTGCTTAATATAAGCAACATGCCTATTGGCGCTATACTGGAAGAAATGGGCGGAACCTATGAATGGAACGCTGCAGAGCAGAAGGCAACCATCCATTGGAACGGAATGACTGTGGAATTGTGGAACGGGCAGAAATCAATAAAAGTGAACGGCGTAGAAAAGGAAGTAGACATAGCTCCCAATGTAGGCACAACTGCAAGTGTAATACTGCCTTCCGGTTTTGCAGCGAATGAACCTGACAGAATTCTTTCCTGGGAAGAGGGCAGCATACAGATATGGAATTCAGTTCAAAAGAATATGCAAAACCCTTCCATTAAAAAAATTGAGCAGAGCATTCAAAAAATAAGAACAACCCCATAGGAGAATGGGGCGGGATATATAAACATGGAATTGGTGATATGACATATAGTTCTGTTATATAAAACTAAGCTGCTGTGCAAAAGAAGAATGCGTCTATGACGCATTCTTCATATCATGCAGCTTTCTTTTGCATTTTGCTTTCGCCCTTCAGGAACCTGCTTAATGGCTTATACACCAGAATCACAATTAATGAATTGGCCAGGGACTTAATGATGTTGAAGGGCAGTATAGCTGTCGGAAGCATTGCTACAACCGCATCATAAGGAACCCCATAAAACTTTACCGTAAAAAACAGGTTCATTGGTATCATAACAAGAATCATTCCGAGTGAGCCTGCAGCCAAAGCGGCAAAAGCTCCCTTGAATGTGTGGAACCTTCTGTAGATGGCACCGGATACTACAACAAGGGTGCCTGTGGCTATGATATGCATTACCATGCCTACCCATCCTGATGCAGCACTTACCGTAAATGCCTGAATCGCTGATACTATTACCGTCATCACCAATCCTGCGACAGGGCCATACATGAATGCAGCCACCAGCATAGGAACATCACCCGGTTCATACTCCAAAAATGGTGCGGACGGTATGATGGGGAATTTGACCAGCACTACCAGCACTAAGGAGAGTGCTGAAAGCACCGCAATTCTTACAAGTTTGTTTGTTTTGTTTTCCATTATAAGACCTCCGAAAAAATATAAAATTCCCTGAAAATAATCTCAGGGAATGTCACATGTTAAAAGCATATCTTCTTCCATCCAGACTATACTGTCGGCCCCGGAATCAAACCGGGTCAGCTTTCGCTCGCGGGCTAGCAGCTCATTGGCTGCATTACCGCCGATCGGGAATTTCACCCTGCCCTGAAGATTATATTCAGTTTACAAAATAATTTTATCACCAAACTTTAACAAAGTAAATACTGACGGGTATTTTTTACTGAAATTATTGTCAAAATAGTGATTTACGCCGGATGTTATCGCTTAAGGATAATTGATTATATATAGGAAAAAATAATATAAAGCAATATTTAGGAGAGATAATTATGGATAAAAAGGTGGTAAAGGAATTAAATGCATATTTAATGGGAGAGTATGTGGCTGTTAAGTCATATGAAAAGTTTATAGAGAGGACAAAAGATTCGGATGTAAGGCAGAAGCTGCAGAATATTCAGCAGGATCATGAGAAGCATGCTTCCAAGATATCTGAGAGGATAAGCAGCCTTGGGGGTAAGCCTGTGAAAGGTGCAGGCTGCATGGGCATAATGTCTGATATGAAGAATCTGATTAAAAGAAACAGGGATGATACCGAGTTTATTTTGGAAGATGCGGGAAGCTGAAAGGCTTTGTCCAATTTGCAATTGAACGAAGCCGGGGTTATTAATCCCCGGCTTCTTTACTTGCCGCTTCAGAATACTCATTCTGCAATGTATCCATAAGTTCCTTGACAGTTATGACCTTGTCTGCCCTGTACGCATTTACACCCGCAAAGGCAAAGCCATTCTCAAGCTTGCCTTTTTGTGCGTTTGTCAGCGCAAGAGCAATGCAATAGGGACTGTTCTTGTAATCGCAAGTGACTATGCAATGGTATGGACACTTGTACGGCTTATTGGCGCCTTTCAAAATATCCTCGGTAAAGGAATTTCTTATTGCCCGTCCCGGCATTCCCACAGGGCTTTTAATAATTGAAACGTCTTCTTTATTTGAATTGATGTAGGCTTTTTTGAAATCCATAGAGGCATCACATTCTTCTGTTGTTACAAAGCGAGTTGCCATTTGCACTCCTGAAGCTCCAAGCTTCATAATATTATAAATATCTTCTCCGGAATAAATTCCTCCTGCGGCAATCACAGGTATGCTTTTGCCCGACTTATCTTCAAAGGCTTTTACTTCATCCACTACTTCAGGCAGGATTTTTTCAAGGGAATAATCAGGATCAAATATCTGATCCTCCTTGAACCCCAAGTGGCCTCCGGCCTTAGGCCCTTCCACTACTATTGCATCGGGAAGATAGTTGTATTTGTCCAGCCATTTTTTGCAGATAATACCTGCGGCTCGTGCCGAAGATACAATCGGAACCAGCTTGGTTTCATATTTCTCTTCCAGATACTGAGGAAGGTTTAAAGGAAGGCCGGCGCCGGAAAAAATGATATCTATTCCTTCTTCAATGGAGGCTTTTACAAATTCGGCATAGTTGGACAAAGCAACCATTATATTAATTCCGATGATACCTTTCGATTTTTCGCGGGCTTTTCTGATTTCGCTTCTCAATCTCGCAATATTGGCTTCAATAAATTTTGTTGAAAAATCATAGTCCAGCATTCCTATACCTGCAGCAGCGATGACGCCTACACCGCCCTCATTTGCCACTGCCGATGCAAGGCCGGACAGTGATATTCCTACTCCCATGCCTCCCTGGATAATAGGCAGTCTTGCAGTTAGATTGCCTATTTTCAATTCTTTAAGTGAATTTAAGCTCATAAAAACCTCCCATATCAAACGAATAAGTAAGAGAATATTCTGATGATTATTATCTCATAATTATAACCTTATAATGTAGTATACCATAACTCATCAAATGTGAATATCAAAGTTTTTATAAAATGGGGTAGTTCCTTGTCAAATACTCCGGATACAAGTTCCGGGTATTCACCAAGCAGCAGGACAAAGTGAGTCACACCAGATACCATGTACATATATTGAATTAGGATAAGTTGACAAGCATTATTCTAATTGGAGGGTTCGTAGATGGTAAGAGTTATTGTAGACAGTTCCTGTGACCTGCCGGATGAACTGCTGGAGGAATATGAAATAAAGTCAGTATCCCAAAGAGTTTATATTAATAACAGGGAGTATCTGGACAAGGTCACAATAAATGCAAAAGAGGTCTATGAGGCCATGAAAAAGGGTATTATTCCGCAAACCTCCCTGCCGAGGCCTATGGAGATATACGGCCATTTCAAACAGTGCTGCCAGGAAGGGAATGACTTCATATATATTGCTCTTTCCTCAAAGTTCTCGGGGACTTATCAGTTGGCTGTGTCTTTGATGCAAGAGCTTCAGGGACAGTATGACAAAGTAAGGATGGATGTCATTGATTCCAAGAGCGGCTCAACGGCAATCGGCCTGATTGCACTTCAGGCAGCAAAGCTTGCAAGAGCAGGGTTGGGATTCGATATGATTGTGAGACAAATATGTGAGCTGGCTGATCATGTGGAACATATTTTCATGGTACAGGATCTCAGCTGGCTTATCAGAGGCGGAAGAATAAGCAGGACCGAAGGGATAATTGGCAGTATACTCAATGTAAAGCCGATTCTGCATGTAAAAGACGGGGCGGCAGAAATCCTGGAAAAGGTCAGGGGCAGGAAAAAGGCACTGGATTCCATTGTAAATATCATGGAAGAGAGGATTAAGGATTTTCCTGACCAGACAATAGGCATAAGCTATGCATGGGATCAGGATATTGCGTACGAAATGAGAGACATGATAAAACAGAGGCTGGAAGTTAAGAACTTTGTAATAAACGAAATCGGAGCTGCCCTGGCCAGCCATTTGGGAATAGGAGGAGTTGGAGTATTCTTTTTTAACATGGAGCCGGATTTCTATATGGAATAAAAGGCGAAAATATGTTAAAATACTTATAATCTAAATAATTTGGAAAAGGGAAGATATTTATGTCTCTTCGGGTTGGTTTTGACAACAATTTAATATCGCAAAACAGCGGATATGCTTCGGGAGCATCCGGACAAGCCGCTATGTCTCCTGACGGCAAGAAATCCGTTGAGCAGGGGCAGACAATAGACAGTATCCGAAATGACAAGCTGATGAAGAAAATTGGCGCAGTAGAATGCCAAACCTGCAGTAACCGCAAGTATGTCGACGGATCTGATGATGCCGGAGTATCCTTTAAGACTCCTACCCATGTGTCTCCTGAAAACTCAATGGCAGCGGTAGCTTCCCACGAGCAGGAGCATGTTTCAAGAGAAGGTGCAAAGGCGCGGGCAGAAGGACGGGAGGTAGTGTCCCAGTCTGTCCGGGTATTTACTGATGTGTGTCCGGAATGCGGAAGGGTATATGCTTCAGGGGGTAAGACCACTACAATTACAAAAGCCGATAACAAGAATACCGATTATTTTATGGATAATATGAGAAAATCCATGGGAATCCATTTTGGAAAGTATATTGATAAAAGGATTTAAAACTTAAACAGGTCTCCTTGGGGGAAGAGTCCGAAAAGTCCCCCGGTATGAATAAACAGGATATTTTTATAATTTTTGAATTTGCCTTTCTTGATTTCCTCGGTAAGCCCGTACATTGCCTTTCCGGTATATACAGGATCAAGTATTATTCCCTCCAGCTCTGCAAAGCCGTGAATGAATCTGAGTTCTTCCGGACGGCTTAAGGCATAGCCTCTTCCCACATAACCGTCTATAATATTTATATCCTCGGGAGAAACCGGAATCTTAACATCCATGTACTCCATGCTTTCAAACAGTATTTCAGGTATTATTGCCTTGAAATATCCGGCATCTCCGCCTACACAAATTCCGCAAACGTCGGAAGAATGACCGAGCAGCTTATTAGCCAGCCACAAACCTGAGTAGGTGCCTCCCGAACCTGTGGCAAGCACAATACAATCAAAGTGTATTCCCAGCTCTTTTTCCTGCTCGATTATCTCTTCCATGGCGGTGTAATAGCCGAAGCTTCCTATTCCGTTGGAAGCCCCCTCAGGGATTATGTAAGCCTTGAAGCCTTTATCATCCGTTTCCCGCTTTATGGCTTCCATGATTTCCGTCCTTTGATCGCTGTACTCCTCAGCGGTTATAAAACGGATATCAGCTCCCAGCAGCCTGTCAATAAGGAGGTTCCCCTCTGCTTCGGAGCCGGCATCGCCCCTGAGAACAAGGCAGGATTTCATTCTCAGCTTGGCGGCAGCCGCTGCGGTAGCTCTGCAATGGTTAGATTGCACACCCCCGCAGGTAATAAGGTAATTACAGCCCATATCAAGGGCTTCCTTAACAGAGTACTCTAATTTTCTGACTTTATTGCCGGAAAGCTCGGTGCCTGTCTGGTCATCTCTTTTTATGTATATTTCCGGCCCTCCAAGTACACTTGTAAGCTTATCCAATTTTTCTATCCGTGTCGGCAGATTTGCCAGGTGAATTCTTTCGGGAATTTTCAGCATGATAAGTCCTCCATTAAATATTTGATTTAATTATATCTCATTTGCTGATAAAATGTATACTGTAATGATATATGCTGCGAAATAGGTTAAAAACTTCTTGCATTATATTGATGTGTATTTCGTATCATATGAATCAAAGAAAAGTATAGTACATATCGTTATAATAAGGCAGGTTGGTTAAATGAGTGATATTGCAGGAAAGGGATGTGAAATACTGGTTCCTTTCAGTGAGAGGAAACCGCTTCCCGAAATAGAAAGAAGCCTTATAAAAAAATACAGGAAGCACATATGGACCAGATTTATGAAAGCTGTGAAGGAATTTGAGCTTGTTAAGGAGGGGGATAGGATAGCCGTAGGCGTATCGGGAGGAAAGGACAGTATGCTTATGGCCAAGCTCATGCAGGAATTACAGAGGCATGGGGATGCCTCCTTTGAACTTGAGTTCATAGCAATGGATCCCGGATATCATGAGAATATAAGGGAATTGCTTATAGAAAACTGTAATTACCTCGAAATACCCATTCATATTTTTGAATCCGGTATATTTAAAATAGTTGATAAAATTGCAAAGGATTATCCTTGCTATATGTGTGCCAAAATGCGCCGGGGAGCACTTTACGGCAAGGCAATGGAACTGGGATGCAACAAGCTTGCCCTGGGACATCACTTCAACGATGTGATAGAGACTACCATGCTGAACATTCTGTATACCGGAAGCTTCAAGACAATGCTTCCCAAGCTGAAGTCAACGAATTTCAAAGGGCTGGAGCTTATAAGGCCTCTTTACTATGTGGATGAGCTTTATATAGAAAGGTTTACACAAAGCAGCGGTATCTGGCCTTTGAACTGCGCCTGCATGGTAGCCGCAGGCAAGATAGCCAACAAGCGCTGCGAAATAAAAGCTTTGATAAAGGAATTAAAAGAAAAGATAGAAAATGCAGATACTAACATACTAAGGGCCACACAGAATGTCAATCTGGAAGCCATATTGGGCTGGCACAAGGGTGGACAGCAGTATTCCTACCTGGACTTCTACGAAGAGCAGGAGTGATGAAAAACAGCACACTTTCCGGACCGTATGAATAATATGAATTATACTGTTCTGGAGGTGTGATGGGTGTACAATGCACAAATGGCCATTGCAAATATTAAGGGCGGTCCCCTTGCGGAACGGTTGAAGGGGACAGTACTATTCACAAATGTACCCGGAGGAGTCTGGGTGTGCGTACATGTAAGCGGCTTGTCCGATTATAAGGCGGCCAAGGATGGAGGGCAGCCGGTGGGGCCTCACGGTTTTCACATTCATGAAAATGGCAGCTGTGAGGTTGGGGATCCGGAAGAGCCTTTCAAGGCAGCCGGAGGACATTGGAATCCGGCGAATCAGCCCCATGGGAATCATGCGGGAGATTTTCCGGTGCTTTTCTCCAACAAGGGTATGGCAAGGATGTGTTTTTTTACCGATAAGTTCAAAACCCGGGACATAATAGGAAAAGCAGTGATAATCCATGAAAGCCCTGATGACTACAGATCCCAGCCTGCGGGCAATGCGGGCAAGAGGCTGGGCTGCGGAGTGATAAGGGAGGGGCGGTAAATTATGAGCTTTGTTCAGAATCCGGTGCGCATATCCACAAGAAGGATTACAGCTCAAGATAATATGGTGACTATAGATTATCCGGTTGTAAAAGGCTTGGAAAGTCCTGCTGCTCAGCATAGAATAAACATGACAATAGCTGCGGCAGTAAATATGCTTATGAGGGAGCAAGGATTTTATGAAAAGCAGAAGACCGAGATGCTGGGCTGGTATGAGATAAAAACAAATGAGAGAGGTATTCTGAGCCTGACAATAGGTAATTATGCCTTCACATATCCCTCAGCTCACGGGTTAACAATAGTTAAAGGGCTTACCTTTGATGTGAATAGCGGTTACAGCATTGAATTAAAGGATTTATTCAAGCCGGAAGCAGATTATGACAAGGTGCTGTCCGGGATTGTTGAGCAGCAGATAACGGACAGGAACATAGATCTGTTGGATGAATTCAAAGGTATAAGGCCGTATCAGGATTTCTACATTGCGGATAAATCACTGGTTCTTTTTTTCCAGTTGTATGAAATCACACCCTATTACATGGGTTTGCAGTACTTCCCCATATCGGTGTATCAAATTCAGGATATAATCGCCGAGGAAGGAGCGCTGGGGATTATGGCTGCCGGAGATTGACCTTGTGTTATATTAATTCCTTTTGATATAATAATACAAAAGAAAAAAGAATGAAATGAACAAGATGATATTTGGAGGTACAAAATGGAAAGCCTAAGAGAACAATTTGATATGACTGTGATATGTGAAAATCCGGAGGCCATAAAATGATTAAAAGAATAGTTGCGGCTCCGGATTCCTTCAAGGGCAGCCTTACGGCCAAGGAAGCAGCAGAGGCCATGGAGGCAGGCATAAAGAGATATGACAATTCAATAGAAGTTGTTAAGGTACCTATGGCTGACGGGGGAGAGGGTACAGTGCAGTCCATGGTAGATGCAACGGGAGGGCACATGATATCCGTAACAGTGAAGGGGCCCATGCTCAGTGAAGTAGAAGCATTTTACGGCATACTGGGAGACGGAAGTACAGCTGTGATTGAAATGGCAGCAGCCTCAGGGCTCCCACTTGTGAAACCCGAGGAACGGAATCCTTTAATAGCAACAACCTACGGAACGGGAGAGCTTATTAGGCATGCCCTGGATATGGGGTGCAGAAGAATAATAATAGGAATAGGCGGAAGTGCAACAAATGATGGGGGAGCCGGAGCAATGCAGGCGCTGGGAGTAAGGCTCCTGGATGACTTCGGTAATGATATTGGCTTTGGGGGAGGAAGTCTTGGCAGCCTCTACAGAATAGATATCAATAACCTTGATCCAAGAATAAAGGATACTGTGATAACCGTTGCCTGCGACGTAGACAACCCCCTGTGCGGCCACAAAGGAGCCAGCCAGGTATTCGGACCCCAGAAGGGTGCTGATGATGCGATGATTGAGGAATTGGACAGAAACCTGGCTCATTACGCCGATTTGGTGGAAAGTACTTTGGGAGTTAAAATAAAGGACTATCCGGGGGCAGGTGCTGCCGGCGGATTGGGAGGAGGCCTTCTGGCATTTCTTAGTGCCACACTTAAAAAGGGTGTGGACATAGTTATTGAGACTGTAGAGCTGGAGAAAAAAATCAGGGATGCTGATCTGGTTATTACAGGGGAAGGAAGGATGGATAATCAGACTATATATGGAAAGACTCCCTTCGGCGTGGCTAAGGCGGCGGAGAAATACGGAATACCTGTAATAGCAATATGCGGCAGTATAGGCAAGGGTGCCGAAGTACTTTATGATAACGGCTTTGCCAGTATTTTTTCCATAATTGACAAGCCTATGTGTATTGATGAAGCGATGAAAAAGGGCAGTGAACTGGTTCAGAATTGTTCTGAAAGGGTTATAAGGGCTTTGAGCATAACTGAGCAATAAAGGCTGATTAGGGAGGAAAGGACATGGATAGTATTAATGTGCTGTTTGCAGCTTCTGAGGCAGTACCTTTTGCAAAAACCGGGGGGTTAGCAGATGTTGCAGGTACTTTACCTCGAGAGTTGGTCAAGCTCGGAGCTGATGTAAGGCTCATTATACCTAAATATAAATCCATTCCGCGGAATTTTGTAGAAGCGATGGAGTATATAGGCTATGTGTATGTGGACCTGGCTTGGAGGCATCAGTATTGTGCTGTGCTAAAGCTTGAATACCAGGGGGTTATTACATATTTTATTGACAATGAATACTATTTCAACAGGGACTGCCTGTACGGACATTTTGACGAAGCCGAACAATTTGCGTTCTTCAGCAGGGCAGTACTCAAGGTGCTTCCTCTGATTGATTTCAAACCGGATATTATTCACTGCAATGACTGGCAGACAGGTGTTGTAAGCGCATTTCTCAAAGCAGGCTTCGGTCATATTGGATTCCTTAAGGATATCAAGACTGTGTATACAATACATAATCTCAAGTATCAGGGCATGTTCCCAAAGGAAGTCCTTGGCGACATCCTTGGACTGAGCTGGGATTATTTCAATCCTGAAGGATTGGAGCTGCACGACTGCGTAAATTATATGAAAGCGGGCATCGCGTATTCAGATATAGTCACTACAGTCAGCAAGACCTATGCAGAGGAGATTAAAACCGACTTCTTCGGCGAGAATCTGAATGGCATTTTAACCAAACGCTCAGAGAGCATTTTTGGCATTTTGAACGGGATAGACTATCTGGAGAACGATCCGGAGACTGATACAAGGATTTATAAAAGCTTTAATGCCGAAGATTTAGAAGGGAAGTACGAGAATAAGAAGATGCTGCAGGAGTCTCTTGGGCTTCCGCAAAGGGAAGAAGTACCTGTTATAGGTGTAGTGTCAAGGCTGGTGGGGCAGAAGGGCTTTGATTTGATTGCCCATGTACTTGATGAGATGCTTCAGATGGATATTCAATTGGTGGTGCTGGGAACGGGAGACAGCAATTATGAAAATATGTTCAGAAATGCAGCTGAGAGATATCCGGGCAAGGTCTCAGCCAACATTAAATATGACGGCGTGTTGGCTCAAAGGATTTATGCGGGTTCTGACATGTTCCTCATGCCTTCATTATATGAGCCCTGCGGCCTTAGCCAGATATTCAGCTTAAGGTATGGAACGGTGCCGATAGTCCGGGAAACAGGCGGGCTTAAGGATACCGTAATGCCATATAACGAATTTACAGGGGAAGGAACGGGCTTTTCCTTTGCAAATTATAATGCCCATGAAATGCTGGATACGGTGAAGAGGGCTATTAGCTTTTATAAAAATAAGTATATATGGGAAAAAATCGTAAAAAGCGGAATGAAGCAGGATTTCTCATGGAGCAAGTCGGCAAAAGAATATATGGAGTTATACGAAAAAATGGTTTAGTAATGCGCAAAGCTGCCAAGTATAAAGGGCCTGAAATTTTCAAGCCCTTATTTTTGACGATATATTAAAGTCCGGGGATATTTGGAAGTTCACTGAAGCCTTTTTGAAGATCCTCATCGGTTGGGATATAGTCTGACATTTTACCGCTGTTATACTGTATATATGCCTGCATATCAAAGTAACCTGTTCCTGTAAGCCCGAAGAGTATTGTCTTAGCCTCGCCGGTTTCCCTGCACTTCAAAGCCTCATCTATGACTGCACGAATAGCATGGGAGGACTCTGGTGCCGGGAGTATGGTTTCATACCTTGCAAAGGCAGCAGCTGCTTCAAATACTCTGGTTTGTTCTTCAGCCCTGGCTTCATTTATATAGCCGTCATGATAGAGCTTTGAAAGCATAGGGCTCATACCATGATATCGCAAACCTCCTGCGTGATTTGAGGAAGGTATGAATCCAGAGCCTAATGTATACATTTTTGCAAGGGGAGTGATCTTGCCTGTATCGCAGAAGTCGTATGCATACCTGCCTCTGGTTAAGGACGGGCAGGAGGCGGGCTCTACTGCAATAAAACAGGGGTTTGCCTTGCCTGTAAGCTTATCCTGCATAAAGGGGGCAATTAGGCCGCCAAGGTTAGAACCTCCTCCTGCGCAGCCGATTATGATATCAGGATATTCTTCGATTTTTTCCATAGCAAGTTTTGTTTCCAAACCGATTATGGATTGATGAAGCAGAACCTGATTGAGTACGGAACCCAGAACGTAACGGCAATTTTTCGTATTTACCGCATGATAAATAGCTTCGGATATAGCACAGCCAAGACTTCCGCCCGTATCAGGGTTTTTGGCAAGAATAGAGCGTCCGGCTTCTGTCAGATTGGACGGGCTTGCAATCACCTTTGCACCAAAGGTTTCCATGATTGATTTACGGTAAGGTTTTTGCTCCGCAGATACTTTAACCATATATACAGTCAGAGGCATACCAAAATATGCACAAGCTTCAGCCAATGCCGTACCCCACTGGCCGGCACCGGTTTCTGTGGTGAGGGAGGCAATGCCTTGTTTTTTTGCGTAGTATACCTGTGCTATTGCAGAATTAAGCTTATGGCTGCCTGAAGTATTGTTGCCCTCGAATTTGAAATAAATTTTTGCCGGAGTATCAAGAGCCTTTTCCAAGTTATATGCACGGCAAAGAGGAGAAGGGCGATAGATTTTGTAGAATTCCAAAATCTCATCCGGAATATCCACATATCTGGTTTCACTATCCATTTCCTGCTTCGCAAGCTCTTCGCAGAATACGGGATATAGGTCATTAATTTCTGCAGGCTTCATTGTACCTGGATTTAGATATGGATCATGATTTTCTTTCATATCAGCCCGAAGGTTATACCAATGCCTGGGAATCTCCTTTTCGGACAAATATACTCTGTAGGGAATTTTACTCATTTTTGCTTCTCCTTTCTTAATATTGATTATTGAAGTATATAAAAAAGCTCTTGCCCCTAAAAATAGGGACAAGAGCATATACTCCTGCGGTACCACCCGTATTGGTGAAAAATCACCCACTCAATTCGTATACAATAATATACGCTCCATTTATAACGGGCAGAGTTCCCGTCAGTAACTACTCGATAAATCTTTCGTACTGCCTTCATAAGTCCATTCAGCAAAGCACCTGCTGCCGCATCACACCAACTGCGGCTCTCTGTGAGCATTAAGCTAAGCTTACTATTCTTAATCATCAGTTTTTGATATTGAAATCAATATTAGCTCTATAATTTCAATTTGTCAAGAAGAAAATTGAAAAAACTTTTAAGCCCACCAGGGAGACAGGTGGGCTTATAGCGGTTAGAAGACCGGCTGACTATACCGGTGCGCCGTTGAAACCGAAGGTTCTTCCAAAACCACCAAATGCGATAATCGCAAGAATGATGATGAAGAAGAAATTGTTGTCTATACCCCAAGATGGACCTGCCGCAAGAAGAATGAACAAAAGAAGCAAAAGCAGGAACCCGTTGTTATGGCAAAGATCTGCAAAAGGCGATACTGCTTTGCCTTGTAAGCAGCCGGCAGCTGCTACTGCAGGATTGACTGATCCATAACTATTAGCCATAATTCCACCTCCTTTCAGAAATACAGGTTGTTTACCCTTTCTTCAATAACATACTATGTACATGCATAAAAATTGACACTATACATATCATGAAAAAAAGCATAGAAAATCTCAATTAAACTTGATATTTCTTTAACGAAGATGTAAAATTAAATTGTGAATTATTGAACAAAGTTGATTTTCATAGAAATTGGGTGATACTATGGGTGCAGAAGTTGAATGTATACAAAAAATGCTGGAGGATCACGGTATAGCGCATACTCGTCAGAGAGAAGAAATATTAAGCTTGTTTATTATGGAATCAAAGCATTACAAGCCTGATGAAATTTTCAAGCTTCTCAGAGGCAAGGGGATAGGCATAGCTACGGTATACAGGACACTGGAGATGCTAAGGGAATGCGGTATAATAAAAGAAATCAGTGTAGGCAAAGAAAGGTTCTACGAGCTTAAGATTAATGAAAGCAAGCATATCTACGTGCATTTTAAGTGTAACAAGTGCGGAAAGTTTTTTGACTACTATAATGTTGAAGCAGTGCAGGAATATGTTTCCGCGGTTGATCAGGTAGAAAAGAATATGAATGTGAAAGTCAATGATGTGAATATTAACCTTTATGGAATATGCAGCCACTGCAAGTCTTAAAAGTCTATACGCAGCCGGAGGAATGAATTTGTTTCTCCGGCTGTTTTTTTTTGACTTTTTCAAACTCTTGAGGATATGGAAAATAGCAATCCCATAAAGCGCTGCGGCACATAGTTTCTTAATAAAAAGGCAAAATAATTTGGGTATGAAGTATTTAAAACTATGCAAGGATAGGTGAATGCCGTGGGAATGGAAATCAACGATATGGATATGCACCAGCTGGAGGATGTTCTGTACGAGACATCAAAATTCAATGACAATGATTTTAGTACCTTTGAGGAAGCATTGCTGGACATGTATGGGGGTATAAACACTCAGAACCTGAAAAGAATCATTGATTTTGTCGAGCATGAGCTTGGGATAAGATCTGATTCTGATTTGACGCATCTGGACAGAAATCAGAAGAAAAAAATAGTTGAATTTGCTTCAACGCTGGAATAGGGGAGAATAAAACATCATTCTCCTCTATTTATTATTGTATGGGAAAGTATACTTTCCTATACAATGGGGGATGCAAGGGGGAGAAGCCCCCTGCCGATGAAGGAGGGTGCTCCATAGGGTTCCCTAGCGAAAAAAAGGCGTCGTGAGACACGTTTTTTATTTCCTATGTTCCGCAATAAGCAAATCTACCATTCTGCCGTAGCTCTTGACCCCATCCTTTTGATTATTTGCTTTAAGATATTTGTCATTGATTCTGTCGGTTGCCCGCTCTACCGGGCCTTCATATCCGGCCCAGAATTCATTTATCGACGCAAGGTCGTGACGGACTTCATCACTGTAGCTTTCAGAGAGTTTTTTGAATAATGCTTGATCAGTATCATGGAGGGCATTCATGGAGTTTGTCAATGCAAGCAATATGCCGGAATACCTGTAGTTGACATCAGGGTGGGCACTACAGGCCAGATAGGAAATATAATTGGCCTCGTCCTCTCTGGAAAATCCCCTTTGATGGGCCATTTCATGGGATGCGGTATAGGGCAGTGTTGACTCAGGTATTGCAATATTCACATTAGCTTCTCCGGTAAAAGGGAAGTACACGCCGCAGAGGCCCGTATAATTCATAAGACGGGATAACAGAACAGGTTTGGGGTGGCTGTAACTGCCGCTTAACTCCGGATACTTGCCGGCGACCGATTCATAACCCTTATGGCAGTTTTTCAGTATATCACGGGGGCTGCCGGGAATATCCACATTTCCTTCCGAATCCACACTTACTGACAATCTTAGGGCATTTGCCCTTTCAATCAAATCCAGGCACAGGCTTTCCAGTTCATAGACCGATGCCGGACGTACCTCCAGGCCTGCAATACTTGCAAAAGGCATTCTGTAATAATTCAATCCCCAAACGCCTATGAAGCTGAAAAAGACTATACTGACTATTACAAGAATATTGGTCAGGTATTTTATAAGCTGCATGTTTATAAGGGCCCTTACAGTATAAACAATAAAGACGGCAGGAACAAGTATTACTATGAACTCGGCAGCAGAGAAGGGCAGTATTCCGAAAGCTTTTGAAAGGATGCTTCCCAAGGGCTTATAAATTCCATTGGAATACAGCCTTTCAACAAGTTCCGGATTCCTTGAAGCGAAATAGACAAGGAGCATTCCAAGGGGTATAAGAATAGTAAGCTTAAGCCTTTTTAATATTTTTTTGTTCCTTTTATTCCACATATAGAAATCAGCCTTTACTTCATTTAATTGCACATATAACCGTATATATTATAACATTTTGTACACAGGTTTAATTACAAATTATATGAATAATACGACGGGTACACGGGGACAGGGACACGGGGACGTTTCCCCTGTCCCACTTCCAGTGGGACACGCGAAACGTCCCCGTGTCCCTGTCCCCATGTCTCATTCAGATGTACAATCATAAATTTTTACAAATTTATGATATAATATACTCATATCATAGTTTTATATTTTGCAGCAAACTACATCTTAATATTAAATTCTGGAGGATGACCAAATGGAAAAAAGTTTTTCTTCTAAAGCTCTGGAGGTAAACCTTGCAAAAACACGAGATACTGATATTCTTATTCCCGAAGAGCATAAGTGGTTTGCGGAGCTTTCCAAGTCATACTGGGGTATATACAAACGCACTCAGGAATTTATTAAAGAGCTTAACCATCAATACATCAACTATCAATATGTAATTGAGAATCTGCATAATATCAGCCTGACAGACCTGTGGTTTTATAATTCTCTGGAGGAGTCCGAAAAGGCACTTGCGGTGCTGGTGGACATATTCAAGAAATTGTTGGAAGCAAATCTTAAAGAGAATCAGAGAGAACTTCTGATTACAACTCTAATAAAGTTCATTGATCGTCTTGCAAAGCTGGGGGAATATCCGGAAAGCATTATTCACCAGTGCCTGGGAATAATCAAGGCCGATATGGGAAAGCACGAGCTGTTATACATAAGGAACTCAGGGTATTTCAAGACATATCTGAATAAGATAGCCGAGCTTCCGCAGTATAACCGGATTGTGCTGGAAATTACGGGGAATTTGCTTTCTAAATGCATCGATTATTGGGAAGAGACCTCAGAGGTGGGAAAATGGTTCCAGGAAAAGAGATCACTTTTTCATACAGATAACAGCGATAAGATAAAGGACATCGGGAAGCCTTTTTTTGAAGGGTTAAGGATGCAGCTGAGCAAAGCCTCTGACTGGAGCCGGATGTGTGAAATGCTCTTTTTTAATGATATATCCAATTACTTCCGACGGTTCAGTGAGCAATTCGATACTTCCATTGAAAGGATATATTATATATTTTATCTTATACATCTGCCCGGAATGTTACAGCTTAAGAACCATCTGCTTTATGATATGAACAGGCTGTTAAGGAATGTATTGAAGGAACTGGATGAAAATGAGACGACAACCTTCCTTACCAATATTATGGCTTTGTTCGGGGAATTGAAGGAGCAGCATACGGGAACGGTATTGGAATGTATACAGACCCTGGGGAAGGAAGTCATTGATACCGGGGATAAGAGAATAATCTCTTATTTTGTCAAGGGATTGATAGAATACGGATTTGTGTATCCCGGAGAGCTTGTTGTAAACAGTGACTGGCAGATACAGGTGAATACAAATCATGTGAAAAACATCAGAGTCTGGCTTGAACTTATTGAATACTCACCTGAGGATATGAAGGAGCTGCTTTCGTCCCTTATAGTCAATCTGAAGCTGGGAGGAATTTTCATATCGGATACCGATCTTTTCCAGAGAGATGTTACCAAGCTGTTAAACTCCAATATCGAACCGGTTTATAAACAGATGAAGCAGCTGGCCAGGATTTTCCCGGTGTATTTCAGGGACATCGGAGCGGAAGGAAAGCTGAGAGAGGTGACTACCGCAGTTGATGAGTTATCAAGGAGAAAGGATAAGTTGATACATTTTTTAAGGAAGCAGATACATACAGAGAGCAACAATACTCACATAGAACTTGCAAAAAAGATAATACAATACTGGTATGACGGAAATCCCGAGCCTTTAAGGAAGGTTGTGCCGGAAGATGTTTTTGAGTTCCTGGATACAAGCAGCGAGTGGTACATACATGTTCATGAAATACTTACGGAGTTATGCAGAATGAAGGATGCCGATCCTGAACAGCTTCTGCTTCTTGATGTGAAAGAGCTGGAGCAGTCTATTTCCGCTATTGGTTCGGAAAGCAGCCGGGATAAAAGGAGAGTTGCCTATTTGATTCAGCTTTACTTGCTTTTATTGGAAAAATACTCTCTGGAATCGGAAAATATTGTTTTAATGTTGAAGGGCTACAGGTTTTTCAGCAATAAGGATATAGAGGAACTGCGTCAGGGTCTTGACAGAAACGATATAAGAGAGGCCCTTGGACAGGTTTATAAGCTGATGCGGCATCTGAAAAAAATTATTATTGATAAAAATACAAGCGAAGCTTTGGAAAACATATATTATAAACGTCATGTTGCAATAGGTATACCCTCAATGTACGGGCAGTATATTGAACCAAAATTTGAGGCCCTGGGATTGATGTTCAGGCTGGAAAAGGCCGCATCAAAGATGATGGTGCAGCTTCTTCAGGATATCAATCTCGAATACATATCTGCCAAGACCTTCAGGGATGTATATGATGTATTGGGATTGTTCAAGGAAGGGCTTGAACTGGACGGCATATACAACCAGGGATTTAATTCAAACTTTGAAATGTTCAAGTACAGCCTTACCTCTCCAAGCTTTTCACTGGATCAATACATAGACATATTTCAGTTCATGGCACAGAATATCAAGCAAATAATAAACGAGTACTTCCTTGATGTTTACGAAAGCCCGCTGAAAGTGGCAATACCGCAAATATTTGATATCAAGGGCCCTCTTTCTGATCCTAAAAACAAGCAGCTCTATCATATGGAATCGGAGAGATTCTTCAGAGAAATTCTGTCATCCGCCTTTTTGGTTCAGGATCTGGATAATTTTATTACCAATCTGGTAAGCACCTTAAGAAGCATGGTTGACAATTATTCAGGTGATATCATTAAGAGTATGATGACATATGACCCGGATCTGACTATAAGTCCCCTTTATATGGAGACGGTGGAAATGGATAATCCGGTATTCCTTGGAGCAAAAGCATATTTCCTTAAAAAAATGATATCTTATGATTTTCCGATACCTTATGGGTTTGTTCTTACAACTGAGGTATTCAGGCATAGGAGGATTATCACGGAGCACCCGTATATGGAACAGGAGATTGATCAGCTAATACTTAACCACATATGGGAATTGGAGAAAATTACACGGCAGCAGTTCGGCAATCCAAAAAATCCTCTGTTGTTTTCCGTAAGGTCAGGTACGGCAATCTCCATGCCGGGCGCTATGAGGACTTTTCTGAATGTAGGAATGAATGACGAAATTGCCGAAACCTTCAGCAAGAAGCCAAACCATTCATGGACTGCCTGGGATTGTTACAGGCGCTTCATTCAAAGCTGGGGTATGGCTTACGGAATTGAGAGGGATGTTTTTGACGGAGTGATTCTTGAGCACAAAGTAAAGTTTGGCGTTGAGCAGAAAATTCAATTCACTGCCGAGCAGATGAAAGAAATAGCCTATGCCTATAAGAAGGTGCTTGGCGATTACGGAATTCATATTGAAAAAGACCCCTTCAAGCAGCTGAAGCAGGCTATACTAAGCGTTATTGATTCATGGTCCTCCGGCAGGGCAATATACTATAGAGAGCATCTGCAGATCGCAGACGAATGGGGGACAGCCGTAATAGTGCAAAAAATGGCTCTCGGCAACCTATCAGAGCGCTCCGGTACGGGAGTAGTATTTACAAACAGCCCGCTTAAAACCAAGTCCGGTATAAATCTGTACGGAGATTTTACATTATGCAGCCAAGGTGAGGATATAGTATCAGGGCTGGTGCACACGCTGCCTATTACCGAAAGCCAGCGCAGGGATTATTACAGCGACTGCAGCATATCTCTGGAGTCTGCGTTTCCCGATATATATAATGCTTTGCTGGATTTGGCCAAACAGCTTATTGAGACGTACGGCTTCATGCACCAGGAGATAGAGTTCACCTTTGAGTCCGAGAATCCTGATGACCTGTATATACTTCAGACCAGGAACCAGAAGCTGAAGAAACAGAAGCGGCTGTCCAGCTTCATACCGGCTCCTGATGAAATGAAGCTTGCAGGGCGGGGGATAGGCATCGGCGGCGGAGCGTTGACGGGGATATTGACCTTTGACATGGAGGACTTAAAGGAAGCCGCCAATAAACATCCTGAAGAGAAACGTATACTGGTAAGGCCTGATACTGTGCCTGACGATATACCTTTGATATTCAGCAGTGACGGGCTTATCACAGGCAAGGGGGGGGCCACATCCCATGCTGCAGTTACTGCCGCAAGCCTTGGAAAGGTGTGCGTTGTGAACTGCAAAGGTCTGATAGTAAATGAAGCAGAAAAGAGATGCAGTATAAATGGTATAAGCTTAAAATCGGGAGACAGGATATCCATAGACGGTAATCTTGGAAATGTATATGAAGGTGTATACGAAATACAATATGAATAGTATAACGTATTAATTTAATGATATATCACAATAAGCAGCAATAAGGAAATATAACGCATAATTTAAGATATTGAGAAGAAATGTGCTACATGATATAATTAGACTGTAAAGCTATTAAGGGATAGGAGTGATTAAATGAATGCACCTTTACAAAGCAAAAGGATGCTGGGGATTAATGGTATAGGCCGTATCGGGAAACTGACCTTATGGAATCATCTCAACCTCAAGCATTTTGACGGAATAGTAATCAATGCCGGCCGTGAGGTGGGTAAGAAAGCTGATGACATTATTCATTATCTGACTACCGATTCAACTTATGGCACCGTTGACAGATTCCTGTATGGCTATACGGGCAAGTCCTGCAATGTGAAAGTATTGGATGAAACTGAATGTGTATTTGAAATGAACGGAATGCCTGTCAGGATACTTAGAAAGGAAAGAAATCCAAGGAATATAGATTGGTCAAGAGAAGGGGTCAGACTGGTTGTTGATTGCACGGGAGTATTTTTAGATCCGACGCAGCCATCAGATTCCCCCAAAGGAAGCATCAGAGGCCATTTGGAAGCGGGGGCGGAGAAGGTAATCGCCAGCGCGCCTTTCAAAATCAAGGACTCTTCACAAAGGATGCCTGATGACAGCGCTTTGTTTGTATATGGTGTGAATCATGCCAGCTATGATCCTGCCAGACATCACATATTGTCGGCTGCAAGCTGTACTACTACAGGATTGGCGCACATGATCAAGCCTCTCCTAGATACAGAAGAGACTTCAAGAATAATAACGGCATCAATGTCTACCGTACACGCCGCAACAAACAATCAGAACATATTGGATGCTCCTCCGAAGGCAGGTTCAAAGGATCTGAGGAGAAACAGGTCAGTGTTCAATAATATAATTCCGACATCAACAGGTGCTGCCATAGCACTGGAAGAAATACTTCCTGAAATCAAAAGGGTAGGGTTTATGGCTGACTCTGTAAGGGTACCTACAAGTACAGTGTCGCTTATATCTTTGAACATTACTTTCCGAACGGATCTCAATCTGACCGGGGAGCCTATAATAAACAGAGAGTTTATAAATGATATTTACAGAAAAGCTGCATCCGGCGCACAAAAGGGCCTATTGATATTCAGCGAAGAACAGAATGTATCTTCCGATTTAATGGGATGCCAGGCTGCGGTAATTATTGAAGGAAGCGAGAACCATACCAGAACAGGGTTCCTGCCTCTTTCTTCGGAAGTCCTGAGAGAATACGGAATAGATACAGCGCAGGATATCAATTTACCTGTAACCCATGCCAAGATATTCGGCTGGTATGACAACGAGTTCGGCAATTATGTCAATTGCCTCGGAAAGCTGACGGTATATGTTGACAAGAATATGATTTAGATTTAGGGATACACTGTTATGCTTCGGTAGAAATACCGGAGCATTTGTTTTTAAAAATGAAGTAACAATGCCATGTACCGCAACATATACTATAAGAGTATAACATCAGTAGAGATGAACTCAACTGATGTTATAGCCTCCGGCGGATGCGAACGATTTCGCAAGGAAGATTATTTCACGACCTGAAATACGAAATCGGCGCGCAAGTATGCTGGTGGCATACTTGAAATATGTGAGGTGTATGGCATTTGATTATTCATGTTGTAAGAGCTGGGGACAGCTTATATTCGATTTCAAGGCGCTATGGGGTACCGGTGGAAAGAATTGCATCCGACAACGAATTAAATGTTTCTGAAAGCCTGGTGATAGGCCAGACAATTGTTGTTATGGAAGGGACAAGACGGCACACCGTGAGGGCAGGGGAGTCGCTTTATTCAATTGCGAGACAATACGGAACAACTGTTGCCGGAATACAAGCGGCCAATCAGATTGCCAACCCGGCTATGATCAGACCCGGAATGGTACTGACAATACCATCAGGAACAGACAAGCTGGGTACCATTGATGTAAACGGGTACGCATTTCCGAATATCAGTATGGATGTATTGAGAAAAACATTGCCGTACTTAACGTACCTGAGTATTTTCAGCTATGAAGTCAAACCCGACGGGAGCTTCAGGCCGATTAATGATGAGCCTCTGATTGCAGCAGCCAGGGCAGCAAATGTTGCACCCCTTATGGTGATAACCAATCTGAGGGAGGGCGGCGGCTTTGACAGCGACTTGGCAAAGACAATACTGACAAATGAACAGGTTCAGGATACACTGATTAATAATGTGATAGAAAACCTTAGAGCAAAAAACTACACCGGACTTGACATAGACTTTGAATACGTTTATCCGGAAAACAGGGAAGACTACAATAACTTCCTGAGAAAGGTATCTTCCGGGCTCAGACCGTTAGGTTACTCAATTACTACGGCTCTGGCGCCCAAAATAGCGGCGGATCAGCCCGGGCTTCTTTATGAGGCTCATGATTATCCTGTCCACGGAGCACTGGTTGACCATGTGATACTTATGACATATGAATGGGGCTATACCTTTGGGCCTCCTATGGCTGTGGCACCTATCAACGAGGTGCGGAAGGTCATTAATTATGCAATGTCGGCAATCCCAAGACGAAAAATTTTAATGGGAATACCGAATTACGGCTATGATTGGGTTCTGCCCTATGTGGAAGGCAGCAGGGCAACAACAATATCCAATGTTGGAGCGGTAGACCTTGCCAGAAGGGAAGGGGCTGCCATACAGTATGATCAAACCGCACAGGCTCCATTCTTCAACTATTATGATGATAACGGAAGACAGCATGTTGTATGGTTTGACGACGCCCGCAGCATGGAAGCGAGATTAAGGCTGGTAAATCAGTACAATCTCGGGGGCGTAAGCTATTGGACCATCGGAAGGTTCTTCCCGCAGAACTGGTTGGTCCTAAGCTCATTGTACGATGTAAGAAAAGTGCTTTAGCATCTCAAAGGAGACAGTCAATCAAGGCTGCCTCCTTCTACTGCACATTAGAAGAATAATGCGTCACGGAGACATGGGGACGGGGACATGGGGACGCGGGGACACGGGGACGTTTCGCGTGTCCCACTGAAAGCGGGACAGGGGAAACGTCCCCGCGTCCCCACGTCCCCGTGTCCCCGCCGCATTCTTCATATTTTTTGAATAATCAGTTTTTAATAAAAGGATATTTTGATTATTTATAGAATAAGATAATCAGTGTGCTTGGTTTTGAATGGGGGCGAGTAATTATATCATAGCGGGGAGGGAATAAAATGAACATTATTGAGTACCTTAAGCAGCAAAAGGTGATTCCGCAGTATAAAGCCGACAAATTCATCGAGCTTCTGGCTACTTACGAAGAGAATGATGTGCTTTATGAGAATGCAATAAAACAGCTTGATCTCACAAATGATGAATATGACAGGCTTTTTACCGAATTGGAAAAAGGGAACTATGTAGACAGGATATATATAATTGTTTGTCCATATTGTGACAGCTTGGGGAATACATATGTTCAAAGCTTTGATATACCCGAAACTGATAAGTGCAGGTTCTGCCATAATGTTTTCAATCATAAAGAAAACAATATGGAAGCTTTTCGCTTATACTTCAATTATCATAAGAATATAGACATTTTGACAGAACTCAGCCAGAAAATTAACTACAATCAGGAAAGGATTTTTGAAATAGCTGAAGAGATTAAAGAATTGGAAACAAAAAGGAAATCCCTGCAAGACGAAAATATAAAGTTTGTAACGCTTCGCAATGAATTGCAGTACGATAAAAGCGAAAGCAAGGCGTATGAAAAGACAGTTGATAAATATAAAGAGGATAAGGTCAAATATATCGGCACCCTTATTTATATAAAAAAGTGTGTGGCGAAGTGCAGTAAATGCAATGAAGCTTTTGAACTGTTCAATGTCAATGGAAAGTATATAGGTGTATGTCCCAGCTGTGATTTTGAAATAGAATTATTAATGAAATAAATCATCAAAAATCAAAAAACCTGCTATATAACAGGTTTTTTTGATTTCTTTTTATCTTGGTACATACTTATATCTGCAAGCCTCATAAAATCTTGAAATTCTGATCCATCTGCAGGAAATTGCACAATTCCGCATCCGAAGCCTATCGGGGCAATAGTTTTACCGCAGTATGTAAAGGGCAAATTCAATAAAGTTTGCCTTATGTTGTTAATCTTATTTGCTGCTTGAATGTTATCATTATCTTTAAAGATAATTGCAAATTCATCTCCGCCATATCTGGCGAATATATCATCGCCCGTTATGATTTCATTTACACACTGGGCGAATTTTTTGAGCATTAAGTCACCGGCTTCATGACCATAGGTGTCATTAATATACTTAAGATTATTTATATCCAGCATTGCCAGGGAAAAGACCGAGGCGGAAGCCTTGCTGGTTTGCATGATATGCATCAGAAGCTCCTCAAAGTAGCAGCGGTTGTATATACCTGTCAAACTGTCATGTCTTGAAAGAAATAGGATTTTCTCTATTTGTCTGGCGTTTTTAAGGGCAATTCCTATCTGAACCGCCAAGTGCTTAATCAATGGTTTGTCTTCTTTTCTGAAAGCCGTATTATCATCCATATTATCCAGGTTTATGATTCCCTGAAATTTATTGTCTACCTGAAATGCGCAGCTGAGAGTCGATTTTGGATTAATGCCCAAACCCTTTTGCAATATTTCGTATTTATAATCCGGAAGATGTTCCCTATTGAAGCGTTCCTGATTGCTTACTATGCAAGGTTCAAAAAAGTCTTCCGAATTATATTGAAATACCTCTTCGATACTAAGCTTCAGATTTTCCAGCGCACTGGAATCATATCCCCGGGAAGCCTTAAATTCCAAAACGCTGCCGTTATATATCAGTATACTGCCTCTCTGAGCACCTGGTATTATCTCAATTGCCTTATCCATTATTGTTTGAAGTATATAATCAATTTCGCCGGAGGAAAATACTTCACTTGTTATTTTCATAATGGAATCTGTAATCATGCTGTACCTCTTGAGAAGTATATTGCTGCTTCTGAGCTTTTTTATCAGTTCTTTCTGTTTACTCTTGGATGTAGAGTTAATACTCATTTCTTCACCCCAAATACTTTAATTAAGAAAAATATCAAAATATGTCTTCTACCTGTATAATACCAAAAAAAGCACTAAGTAAAAGAATAAATTGGATATACAAGTTTATCGAATAATATGCAAAATGAAATAGAAACAGCCATGCGAAGCTGTTTCTATTTGGTGTCTGTCAATGAATACCTTCTTGCACCCAAGTATCTACTCTTATAGTAGCTGGAATCAAGATCGGTAATGGTGACCTTATCAACTCCTGAGCTTGCATGTATGAACTTGTTCCCGCCTATGTATATTCCCACATGGCTGGGGCCTTTTTTATATGTAGTGAAGAAAACCAAATCTCCTGCCTGAAGATCGTCTTTTCCGACTTTGGTTCCGCTGTTGATCTGGCCGGAAGCGGTACGAGGCAAGCTGACATTGAATTTCTTCATAATATATACTGTGAAGCCTGAGCAGTCAAAAGCTTTGCCGGAAGAAGCCCCCCATACATAAGGCTTACCCAGGAATTGCTTTGCATATTCAACTACCTTTGAATTCAACAGAGCGCGGCTTGCACTTGCCCTGTCGGCAAGAATGCTGTTGTAAGCAGTATTAAGCTTGATTATTGTCGCACTGTCGACAATACCGGTCCGGGGAAGTGCGTTTGCTGCCTGGAAGCTTATTACGGCTTCTATGGTAGTCTGGTCATAAAAGGAGTTTATTTCAGTTTTATATATATTCAGATCCCTCAGCTTTTTTTGTATATCAACAACCTTATCACCTATGTCGCCTTCTTTTATTGGCACAAAGTCTTTAGGAAGTATTTCCGCCTGTGTGATTTTCAGGCTGAGGCGCTTAAATGTCTCATTGCCTGCAATGCCATCCGGATTCAGTCCTTCATCCCTCTGAAAAGCTATCAGTGCATTATATGTCTTGTCCCCGAAATAATCAGTGAACTGCCCGTTATTAAAGTAGCCGAGTGTATTCAGTTTTTCCTGAAGGACATGGACATCGGGATGGGTAATGCCTTTATTGAGGGTGCTGTCTCCAAAATCCGCAAATACCGATGTTGTAAGAATGAAGAGAAGGGAGGACACTGATATAATAGTTAGTGCGAGGTTTATTACTTTATTTTTCAATGTTTCAGCCTCCTTTGGAAATGTACTTATTTACAGTACATTAAATAATATTATACAGTATTATTACGGGGAAATAAATATAAAAGAAATATTTCCGCAGTTCAGCAGCAGAGGAAGAAATACACATATTTTGTTCCCCATACCATAATATGATATAATTACAATAAAATCATGCATATTCAGAGTTAAATATATAAAAAAATTGAAATCAGGTAATGAGGTTGCTGCTTTGAGAAACAAATATAAAGAAATGCTTATAGTAGGTATGTGCACTGCGCTCATGGGGCAAGTGAATTTCTATCCCTTTGGTACGGATTTCAGAATAAGCATAGGGGTTGTTGCATTCACTTTTCTCATGCTTTATTTTCATACCATTCCGATTATTTCTTCATCGATTATAACAGGATTATCAGTTCTTATGCTCAGAGTCGGAATAGATGTATTTGCCAACTCAATGGCCATGGATGCAACATTTTATAAGCATATGCCCGGAATGATGTATTATATTACATATGGCATAATTATTGAAGGATCGAGTTTCAGGAAGCTCTTCGAAAAGCCGATTTATTTTATTATGGTATTGATAACGGCAGATATACTGTCAAACATTTTTGAGCTGCTGATACGGAATCAGCTTAATGCTAATTCATTTGACACAATTTTCTCTACTATCATGCTGGCTGCTGTAATCAGAAGCTGCCTGGTATTGGCTTTGTTCTGGATAATAAAATACTACAGCCTGTTTGTGACTAAAGAAGAGCATCAGAGAAGGTACAAAGAACTTCTTCTATTGACTTCAAAACTAAAGTCTGAAATCTTCTTTCTTAAGAAGTCTATGCAAGATATTGAGAATGCTATGGCAAAGAGTTATTCTATATACAATACTATTAAGGAAAGCAATCCTATGGGTAAGGAAGATATAGAAATAATAACTGCTGATTGTCTTAATTTGTCTATTGACATACATGAAATAAAAAAGGACTATAACAGAATAGTTATAAGCATGGAGAAGCTTATGCCGGCTGAAGATACTCACAAGACAATGAGTATAAGTGAGGTATTTGAGACGATAGGTGATATATTTAACAGATATATTGAAGTAATCAACAAGGATATCACTCTCAGCTTTGAGATAGAGAAAGATTATAAAATCAAGGAATATTTTATAATAATGTCAATACTGAACAATTTGATACAGAACTCTGTTGAAGCTTGTTTCAGAAGCGATTCCTCTATAAAAGTCGGGTGCTTCATACATGAAAGCATGTTGGTTTTTGCAGTCAGTGACAATGGAAAGGGGATAGGCAAAAAGGAGCGTGAGCTTATTTTTGAACCGGGCTTTACTACAAAGTTCAATCCGGAGACGGGGCATGTATCGACAGGACTTGGCCTGACACATATAAAGATATTGCTGGAACACCTGGAGGGGAAAATAAATATTAATGAGGATATTGAGGGTATTACAAAATTTGTTATCGAGATACCGATAAACAAAATAGTTGGTGAGGTGGAAGACATTGACTAGCTTTATAGTTATTGACGATGACAGAACGGTCAGAAGCGTGCTGATAAAGATAATCGAACAGTACAGCCTTGGAGAAGTATATGCAGAAGCAGATAACGGATTGCTGGGAGAAGAGATGATACTCCGGTATAAGCCTGATATTGTAATAATAGACTTTCTGCTGCCCCATCAGGATGGAATGTCTATAATAAAAAAGGTCAAATCCCTGAATGTAAAAAGTATGTTTATAATGCTGTCACAGGTCAGTGACAAGGATATGATAGCAAGAGCCTATGAGATGGGGATTGAATTTTTTATCAGCAAGCCTATTAATGTTATTGAAGTTGTCAATGTTATAAGAAGAGTCAGGGAATACCTTGCAATGAAGAAAACCTTTGAAGCCATTGAGTCAACCGTTATGAACCTGGGCAGGAGCGCGGATTCCGAGCCTTCCAGAAAATCGGGAGTTGTTAAAAGGCTGCTGAATCAGATAATGGCTGATCTGGGGATATTAGGCGACCTTGGCAGCAGGGATATAATGAACATATGCACCATGTTGTACGAAAACCCTGAATATGGGGATACCTTGGAGGAAACTCAGCTGAGCGATCTTTTAAAACTGCTGCAGAGCAAGTATACTTCGGAAGGCAGGGTTTCTAAGAGTGACTTTAAGGCAATTGAAATGAGAATGAGGAGGACGGTGGCCAAAGCGATGAAGAATATTGCAGCTATGGGGATTGAGGACTTCAGTAACGACAAGTTTGTTCTCTACAGTTCGTCCTTGTTCGATTATGTTGAGGTAAAGGCGGAAATGGATTATATCAGGGGCAAAGCAATGTATAACGGCAAAGTCAATATAAAGTCCTTTATAAAAAGACTGCTGGTGATGCTGGAACAAATTGCATAAACATAATTATTCAAAATCAATTTTCTAAATTTTCTCAACGTGGATGTAAATTCACGTTTTTTTTTGTTACTATTTGTTACTGTTGTAATAAACTAATAATAATAAATTGGAGGAGGAGATTCTATGAAAAAGTACATAGTACTGACATTGGCTGTGGTGCTCGTTATGTCAGCAGCACTTACAGGCTGTGCCCCGCAGAAGACCAATTTGATATTGGCTACCGGCGGTACATCCGGTACTTATTATCCGTTTGGCGGTTCAATGGCACAGATATTCAACTCAAAGATTCCGAACATGAACGTAACAGCTCAGGCAACAGGTGCATCGGTTGAGAACCTCAAGCTTATCAGCCAGAAGGAAGCAGAGCTGGCGATAGTCCAGAACGACATGACAGATTACGCTTATAACGGAACAGAGTCTTTCAAGGATAGCAAGGTTGAAAACGTAAGGGTTATTGCTAACCTTTATCCGGAGGTAATTCAGATTGTTTCTTCCGCAGACAGTGGAATCAATACTCTTACAGACATTAAAGGGAAGAAGTTCTCAGTGGGTGCTCCGGGAAGCGGAGTTGAAGCAAATGCAAGACAGTTGTTGGAAGTTATGGGTATGACATACAATGATTTTTCAGCCAATTACCTGTCTTTCGCTGAATCAGCAGACTCTCTGAAAGACAATCATATTGACGGTTTCTTGTTTGTATCCGGCATACCTAATGCAGCAATACAGGATACAGCTACTACAAGCAGTCTGAACTTTGTTTCAATTCCGGACGATGTAATCAATAAACTGATTGAAAAGTATCCTTTCTTTACTGAATATATTATTCCAGCCGGAACCTACAAGGGCCAGACTGGGGATGTAAAGACAGTAGCAATGAAAGCAACTTTGGTTGCCGGTGCAGAAGTTTCCGAAAAGGTAATATATGACCTGACAAAGGCATTATTTGAGAATCAGCCGGAATTAGCCTCTGCCCATGCAAAGGGAGCAGAACTAAGCCTTGAAAGCGCTGTTGACGGCGTATCGGTTCCGTTCCATCCGGGAGCAGAGAAATACTTTAAAGAGGTTGGAGCTATTAAATAATTTGGGAGGGCTGCCGGGCTGGAAATATCCGGCCCGGCTTCTTCATTTATGAAAAAGTTTATATATGCAGTTTTTTTACTTTTGCTGATAATTATTTTATTAAATGTACCGGTATTAAACAGGTTTACAATTTCCAACGGCAGGACCGGTAAAATTGTATTTATTGATAATACCGAAAATATCAGAGAGTTTACGGTAAGCTTCAAGCACTCGGTTAATCGTACTCTTGTAAATGAGTTTATAAGGATACAGGGAGACAGGTTTGTTGTATATAAGACGACTTTTTACTCATACGGCGCAGGAATGCCGGAATATGATGCCAACAGCAAGCAGGTAATAACAATATCTGATGGAATTGTTCAGATTGAAAATATTGACAGAAAGCTTGACAGCTTTACGTACATGGTGGGAACCTATGCAGATCATACTCTAAGCTATAAGGATAAAACAATGAAACTTTCAGAGTTTATTGAACCGCAGAAACCCGCGCATTTCAAAATTCAAAAAGTCTCATGCATTGAACTTATAAATTATTTGTTAAGATGAATACAAATCAGAACTTGAATATTTATATATAGAATTTATTTACAGGAAAAAGGAGGGATTTCATGGATAAAGATAAAATTCTGAAGGAGCAGGTACAGGAGTTGGATCTGGATGAAATAATCGCCAAATATGACAAGGAATCAAATTACAGGAAACTTTCCGGAATACAATTAAAGATAGTTACGGCACTTGCAATCATGTTTTCCGTTTTTCAGTTGTACACCGCTATTTTTGGAGTTCTGCCGGCACAGCTGCAAAGATCGATTCATATTACCTTTGCCTTGGTATTGGCTTATTTGTTATATCCATCCAGCGAAAAGATGTCTAAGCATAAAATGCATTGGCTGGATGTAGTGCTGGCATGTATTGCAGGATTTGTAGGATTATATATACCCTTTAATTATCATGCCCTTATATTAAGAGCAGGAGAACAGAATACTACAGATATAATAATAGCTGTAATAGCTGTGCTGTTTGTGTTGGAAGCAGGAAGAAGGGTTGTCGGGCTGCCGATTGTAATTATTGCAAGTACATTTCTGGTTTATTGCGTAGTCGGCCCCTACCTTCCGGGATTTCTAAATCATAGAGGTTATTCCGTTGCAAGGATAGTAAGCCATATGTATTATACAACGGAAGGAATACTGGGGACACCGATTGGAGTATCCTCCACCTTTATATTTCTGTTTATACTTTTCGGATCCTTCCTGGATAAGACAGGAATAGGAAAGTTTTTCATTGATTTGGCCAATGCCGTTGCAGGGAAAGCTATAGGCGGTCCTGCAAAGGTTGCAGTACTCAGCAGTGCACTTACGGGAACCATATCCGGAAGCTCCGTAGCAAACACTGTCGGCACAGGCAGCTTTACAATTCCTTTAATGAAGAGCCTGGGATACAAGCCGGAATTCGCAGGTGCAGTCGAGGCAGCTGCTTCGACAGGGGGCCAGTTAATGCCTCCGATTATGGGTGCGGCAGCATTCTTAATGTCCGAATTTATTGGAATTCCATACGGAAGTATAGCAAAAGCGGCAATAATACCGGCTTTGCTTTACTTCAGCGGTATATGGATAATGGTTGATTTGGAAGCAAGAAAGACAGGTATGAAGGGACTTGAAGAATCAAAGCTTCCAAAGCTTAGTAAGGTGCTTGGCGAGAGATGGTACTTGTTTACTCCGATATTTGTAATTATATATATGCTTATGAGCGGTACCACACCGATAAAAGCGGCTCTTTACGGAATATATTCATCAATTTTGGTAGGTATGATAAGAAAAGAGACCAGGATGAATTTGAAGTCATTGCTTCAGGCATTGGAGACCGGAGCCAAAAGCGCGCTGGGGGTAGCAATAGCCTGTGCTTGTGCAGGAATAATTGTAGGTACTGTAACTCTGACAGGATTAGGACTTAAAATGGGCAACGGCCTTGTTGAATTGGCGGGGGGACTCCTGCTGCCTACCTTGTTCCTTACTATGATTTCATCCCTGATTCTTGGGATGGGTGCCCCAACAACCGCAAACTATATAATTACTTCAACAATTGCCGCACCGGCACTTTTGAAGCTGGGGGTAAATCCGTTGACAGCCCACATGTTTGTATTTTATTTCGGAATAATTGCTGATATAACACCACCGGTAGCCCTTGCTGCCTTTGCAGGCTCTGCAATAGCCAAGAGCGATCCGATAAAGACCGGTATAAACGCAAGTAAGCTTGCCATTGCAGCATTTCTGATTCCATATATATTTGTTATTAATCCTCAATTACTGTTGATAAATACAACAGGACTGGAAGTGATTCAGATTACAATCACATCCTTAATAGGTATGTTTGGAATAGGAATAGCCATGGAAGGCTTCATATTCGGAAAGGTAAATCCTTTGATCAGATTAATTTTCATGGCCGGCGGGCTTTGCCTTATTGACCCGGGTGTATATACCGACATGGCAGGCATTATAGCAATCGGACTGGGATTGGCATATCAGTGGTTTAAGTATAAAAGAACTACAGCAAAAAGTATTTAGCCGGAATAATAAGGAAGAGTTGATTAAGATATCACTCTTCCTTTTCAAATTCTTCCAAATACTTTGTTTTATCTGCTTCAACCAGCGGAAGTACTCTCTGAAGTTCAGCCTTATGGATCTCAAGAAGTTCATTAATAATGCTCTCCATTTCACTGCGCTTTTCATTGTATTTTAGCTTGACAATCCATCTGGGGTTGTATTCTCCTGACCCGTCCAGAAGATCAATATTGAATTTGCTGAATACCTCTTCATTGTATAAGTCATATATTCCATTGTATTGATAATCCTCAACATCGGCTGTAGTGAGGACAAGAAATATGAAGTATTCTCCCTCTTCCTCAGAGAGGTATGCATTCTCTATCAGCTCAAGGCCCGAATCAATTTTATAAGAATCTATCGTTTGGATAAAAAAACCTGTTGCCCTATTCTTTTCCATAAGCACAAGTATGTTGTATTTGTCCATTTTATTACCTCCGGGGCATACTGCCTGGCATCTTGCAGAATAAATATGGTATAATTCAATAATTAAATGTGATTATATTTTAACCGTTTCAGGCACAACTTACAAGGAGTATAAAAATGAAAATTATCAATAAAACCATTAATGGAAGATTTGTGGGCAGATTGAACAGGTTTGAGGGAATAGCGGAGATAAATGGAGGGGAAGTACCGGTCCATATACCTAATACCGGCCGATGCAGGGAACTCCTGTTTAAAGGAGCCGGAATCATACTGGAAATAAGGGAGAGCAAGACAAGGAAGACCCCCTATGAGCTGATAATGGTATATAAGGGAGACAGGCTTATATCAATTGATTCCCAGGCGCCGAACAAGATTGTTGAGGAAGCTGTAAGAGGAGGACTGATAGAGGAGATAGGGAGCTACGATTATGTCAAGAGGGAAGCCTTTTATGGGCAAAGCAGATTTGATCTGCTTTTAAAGAAAACCGAAGGAAGCGGAAAAGCTGACTCCTGTTATATGGAAGTAAAGGGAGTAACTCTTGAGATTAACGGCACCGCATTGTTTCCCGATGCTCCCACTGAAAGAGGTGCAAGGCATATGAAGGAATTGGCTGCTGCACGTAAGGAGGGTTACAGAGCCGTCGTCATTTTCCTCGTTCAGATGGAGGGTATCAAATGCTTTACTCCCAACAAGCTGATGGACTCCGGATTTGCCGAAGCCCTGGCAGATGCACATTCCGAAGGGGTGGAAGTGCTTTCATACAATTGCAGGGTATCGGAGAAGGAAATAGTGATTAATGAAAGAGTTGAAGTAGTATTGTGAAGCAATGATGAAAAATTCCGAAATATATACAAGTTTTAAGAGATGTTTTTGTTCATTATCGAAATTTAATATAATATGAACTTTTTTTAATAAATTTCATATTATATATATTGAAATGAAGATTTCATAGGGCTATAATAAAAATGACAATTGAATCTTCGTTAGGTGAGGCTCCTATACGGATAAATGCTGCTACCCGGAAACATCGAGAGATGCCAGCGGGTTAACAAGTATTATCGAATTAAGGTTCTACTTAATGCAGCTGGAAAACTTCTATCCAAAGCTGTATAGTGCCAAAGCTCCGCGAGTGAAGAAATGTAATGCTGTTACAGTATACTATTCCTTTCACTCCAGTGAAAGGATTTTGTTTTTGTTAGAAGCTTGTTAAGATTTATATGCTAAGCAGTAAATAATACAACGGCAAATTTTAATAAGATATTCTATATTTTGCTTCACTGCACGTGGATACCCACGAGCAGCCGGCAAAAAGAATATCTAATTAAAATTAGCCTACGGTGAGGTGATTTAAATGGACGCAGGGCCTAGTAATTATTGCAGTAGAATATGGAAAGACTATAGGGGAAAGTCTGTTTATTTCACCAATGACAGCCGCTTTTCCCATTGTTGGGAGGAAAGACTATGGAAAACATCATTAAGGATTATATTGAAGTAAAGAATTATTCAGCCATAAAAAAAGCGCTGGAGGATATGCTGCCGGCCGATATTGCAGAGCTTCTTGAAGAACTTGATACAAAGAACAGCCTTCTGGTTTTCAGGATGCTCCATAAGGATGTCGCAGTAGAAGTATTTGCACACCTTTCTGTAAAACAGCAGACCAGTTTTACCCTTATGATAAAGGAGGACGAGTTAAAAGAAATATTGGAGGAGCTGTATTTCGACGATAAGATTGACTACCTTGAGGAAATGCCCTCAAGTGTTGTAAAAAAGATACTGAAGTATTCTCCGGAAACAGAGAGAAAACTTATCAACCAGTTCTTGAATTATCCGGAGAACTCAGCGGGAAGCCTGATGACGATAGAGCTGGTTGACCTGAAGAAGGAGCTTACCATTGATGAAGCGCTGCTGCGTATCAGGCGGACAGCTTTGGATAAGGAAACCATATATACCTGCTACGTAACGGACAGTAACAGAAAGCTGGAGGGTACAGTCTCCCTTAAGGACCTGGTAATTGCACCCGGGAATAAAAAAGTTGAAGATATCATGGAGACGGATCCCATATTCGTAAGGACTATCGACGACCAGGAAGAGGTGGCGAATCTCTTTAAGAAATATGACCTTTTGTCCGTACCGGTTGTGGATCAGGAAAACAGGCTGATAGGAATCATTACCATCGACGATATCGTGGACGTAATTGAAGAAGAGGCATCAGAGGATATACAGATCATGCACGGTTTGGCACCCAGTGAAGAAGAATATCTGAAGACTGATATAATAACCCTGGCAAAGCAGAGAATTTTCTGGCTGCTGTTCCTGATGCTTTCGGCAACTATTACCGGAAACATAATAGAAAGCTTTCAGGGCAGCCTGGAGAAGGCAGTAGGGCTTGCAGTATTCATACCTATGCTTATGGGTACCGGAGGAAATGCGGGGACACAATCATCAACACTGGTAATAAGAGGTATCGCTCTTGGAGAAGTTGTCTTAAGCGATATATCGAAGGTAATATGGAGAGAACTCAGAATAAGCCTGATGGTTGGAATTTCGCTGGCAGTAGTGAATTTTGTACGGGTGTATTATCTTGGAGGGAACTCTTTTACAGTATCTGTGGTGGTAAGCGTCACACTCATACTTACAATTATGATAGCAAAGGTAATAGGAGGCGTACTGCCGCTGATTGCCAAAGCAATTAATATTGACCCGGCAATAATGGCCAGCCCATTGATTTCAACTATTGTGGATGCACTTACACTGCTTTCCTATTTTAAAATAGCGGAAGCGATTATGCATATATGAAACAGACACTGAGAACGGGTAACACAGAGAACACCGATTTTGCACTGAATTCACGGCAAATTAATATAATTTCCGCCGTGCATTCAGTGGATTTCTGTGATTTCAGTGTTATCCGTTATTTATCTTAGGCTAAGTGCCTTTTTCAGTATTTTTGAGGCTATGGGTGCAGCTGCACTGCCGCCTCCGCCGCCATTTTCAATAAGTACCGCAATTGCAGCCTTCGGACTGTCTGCCGGGGCAAAGCCTACAAACCATGCGTGGGATTTTTGATTGCCGCTGACCTCGGCAGTGCCTGTTTTTCCCGCAACGGCAACTTTGCTGACCTTAGCCCTGGTTCCCGTGCCGGACTCAACCACTTCGACCATCATATCTTTTATGGCTTCAGCGGTGTTTTTATCCATTATCCTGCCTATCTGCTTCGGTCTGAATTCTTTGATTATCTTATTTTCACTGCCGCTGATACTGCTTACTACATATGGCTGCATCATAACCCCATCATTTGCAATGGCCGCTGCCATCATTGCAGCATGAAGGGGCGTCATAAGCACCTCACCCTGTCCTATAGACTGCTGGGCAATGCTCCTGTTGTCAGATTTACTGGGGAAAACGCTTTCGGATACTCTTATATCTGTCTGTATTTTCTTGTTTAACCTGAACCTTGACGCTTCATTGTACAGATTGCTGTTTCCCAGCTTAAGCCCTTGCTTTATGAAATATGAATTGCAGGAGTGTTTCAAGGCCTCCGAAAGGGTTATGCTGCCGTGAGCCTTGCCGTCGCTGTCTTTGATAATATAACCGTCCGCATTTACTTCTCCCGTGCATTCCACCTCAATGTCCTGCAAATTGTTTTTCAGTATTGAGGAAGCCACTGCCAGTTTGAATATCGAACCCGGAGGGTAAAGCCCCTCTGAAGCTCTGTTCAGCAGAGGGCTTTTCTTATCATTTATAAGGCTTTCCCAGTTGTTTTGTATGCCGGAGGGGTCAAAATCCGGTTTGCTTACCAAGGCAAGTATTTCTCCGGTATCCGGCTTCAGTACTACCACCGCTCCTTTTTTGCCCCGCAGCAATTCGGAGGCATAAACCTGAAGGGAACGATCCAGTGTCAGATTGATATTGTTGCCTTTTATATAATAATCATTGATTTTGCTTCTCAAGTCCTCCATAGTGTCGCTGGCGCTCATAAGCTCCTTGTTATAAAGGGCTTCGAGGCCCGATGAACCATATTTGGCACTTGAATATCCAATAACATGGGAAAAGTATCTGGGATAGACATATGTGCGTTTAACTCCGGCTTTATACTTTTCACTCTTTGCCAGAATCTCCCCGTTTTTATCCAGTATGCTTCCTCTTATTATATTTCCCTCCGATTCCCTCAACCTTCTGTTATATGAGTTGGAAGCTATCAATCTGGACTCAAACAGGCTGAAATACAGAAGATACAAGCATATAAGCGCAAATAAGGACAAGTATATATATTTAATAATTTTAATTCTGTCTTTCATACAAATCCCTCCTATCGGCTCGCGGTGCGCGGCACGAGGCTCTCGGCTTCAGATGTCTGTGAAGCTTTGTCTGTGCTTATATAATACAATATTCCCACATTCATGAACTGTGAAAGCAGTGAACTTCCGCCGTAGCTTACAAAGGGAAGTGTGACACCTGTTATGGGTATTATGTTCAGTACACCGCATACTATTACAAGGGTTTGAATTGCGGTAAGGGAGGTAAGGCCCAAAGCTGCAGATGAATATATGGGGTTGCTGCATTTTGAGCTTATATCCATACCGATTATGCTGAGCAGCGCATACATGGCTAACAGGGATATCCCATTCAATATACCTGTTTCCTCACATAATGCGGAAAATATGAAATCGGTGTGGACAGCAGGTATGAATTTTGGGTCTCCGAGATACAGACCAGTACCGATGAAGCCGCCTGTAGCAACTGCAAACAGTGACTGTGTTATCTGATAGGATTTGCCGGATATATATTTCCAGGGATTTATCCATGCCAAAACCCGGGATCTTATATATGAAAAAGCGAAGTAGCTAATAAAAGCCCCTCCTAATGCTGCACCGGATGAGGCTGCAGTATATAAGCCCCTAACATCCCTGGAGAAAAGCATGACAAGGTATACCGTGAAAAATAAGAAGGCGGAGCCTATATCCCTTTGAAGGACAAAAAACGCTGTAACGGTAAGCATAGATGCGGCAATTCCGGCAAATCTTTTTCTGCTTGGTTCCCGGGACAGCAGACAGGCTGTGAAGAACACAAAAATCAGCTTGATGAATTCGGAGGGTTGTATATTCGTGAAATAAAGATTTATCCAATTTTTTGAGCCGTTGATTTCTATACCCCATATCTGTGTTGTTAACAGAAGGGCAAGAATCAAACCTCCAAGGAGCAAATGATGCTTATACTTTACTTCAAATCTTTTCATAAAAATAAAGGAAGCAAAAAATCCAAGTATGCCTGCGGCTGCAATATATGCCTGTTTTGTACCGTATTCCGGGCTTAACCTGTACAGCATGGCGAGCCCTGTCTGAAGCATATTACAGACAACGTCAAACATAAGGCAATTGCCGTCATTTAAAAGTTTTGCAAGAATCATCCTTGATATCATATAAGCAGCGGCAAGGCCGCCGCAGATATACAAAGCCATATAGTCCAGGGGTTCGGAATAATATGAAATCAGAGCGAAGTTCATTGCAATAAGAACCAAATTCAGCAATGGGGAAACATACCTGCATATACGAATATTCTTATAGTATGTCATCCAGCACGACAAAGCAAAGCCGGCAGTTATAAGCGTATATATGAATCTGTAGCTCCATGAAAAAACTTCAAACACAATATCACCGGTTTCTGGTAAAATTCCAACAATAATATATTATACAATAATATTGGGCAAAATTCACCTGCGCATTCACATATACTCCAATATATGCTAGAATAATCTCATTGAATTAAGATGTAAAGGAGCATAATATGGGTTATAAATATGTATTATTCGATCTTGACGGTACTCTGATTAATACAAACAGGCTGATTTTAGATTCCTTTAAGTATACTTATAAAAAATGCCTCGGCTTGGAAGTCTGCGAGGAGGATATACTGAAATGCTTCGGGGAGCCTCTGAAAGTGACATTGAGGAGATACTCCGAGGAAAAGGCGGATGAATTGTTTAATACATATATTGAGTATAATGAGTCGAGGCATAACGATACAGTGACTATATTCGACGGGATTCAGGAGCTTTTATCCGAATTGGTGAATCAAGGCCGTACCCTTGCCCTTGTTACCGCCAAAAGGAGAAGAGTAGCGATTATGGGCCTTGAGTTATTTGATATAAAGAAATACTTTGATGTAATCGTGGCACTTGAAGATACGGAACTGCATAAGCCAAACCCGGCTCCGGTGATAAAGGCCCTGGAGCTTTTGGGAGCGAAGCCCTCGGAAACATTAATGGTCGGAGACAGTGTTTTTGATATTCACTGTGCCCATGGAGCTTCTGTTGCGGCCGCTCTGGTGAAATGGAGCGCTGCCCGGGACTTCCAGGATGATGCTTCATCAGCGGATTATGTAGTTCATGACACAAAGGAGCTGTTAGATATTATTATAGGGTAGCACTTTGAAGTTAGTGGAAGGCAGAGTACCGACGTGGGGAAGATATCTTCGACGAAACCTTCCACCTGACCCCGGAACGAGAATACCCCAGAGGAAAAGCTAGTCTCACGACGCTTTTCCGACCCTAGGGAACCCTATGGTTCCCTTCGACGGATGCAAGCATCCTGAGCACCCTCCTTTATCGGCAGGGGGCTTCTCCCCCTTGCATCCCCCGCTTTGGAAGGTGAGGAGAACATACTTCCCCTACAGTCGGAGTACTTTACATACTATTCTATTATTCTGCTACAGTCTAATTAGCGCATTTTTACAAACTTCTTCTCAATCCACGACACTGACAGATACATAAACGCCGCAGCCACAGCCAGTATAATGACGCTGGTCATGACCAGGTCCATCTTGAATACCTGGCCGCCATAGATTATCAGATAGCCCAAGCCTGCCTTTGATACAAGGAATTCTCCGACAATTACGCCTACCAGTGACAGCCCTACATTTATCTTCAGCGTTGAAATTATCTCCGGAATACTGGATGGGAATACCACTTTTCTCAGTATTTGAACCTTTGTGGCGCCAAAGGTTTTTAAGAGCTTGATTTTATCCTCGTCACAGCTTCTGAAGGACTGATAGACATTGAGAATGGTGACAATAATAGACAAGAGAAGGGCCATTACTATGATTGAGCCGGTGGTTCCGCCGATCCATACGAGTATAATCGGGCCCAAAGCTGTTTTTGGCAGTGCATTAAGCACTACCAGGTATGGGTCAAGGACTCTTGCCGTAAAGTTAGACCACCAAAGGACAATTGCAGCAAGTGTCCCCAAAACTGTGCCGGATACAAAACCAATTATGGTTTCATATATGGTGACTCCGGTATGCAGAAACAGGGAGCCGTCCTTAGAGAGATTTATGACAGTATTTACAATCCTGGAGGGCTGGCTCATGATGAAGGGGTCTATCCACTTCATATTCGCGGCAATTTCCCATAATGCAAATATCGCTGAAAGTATTATTATCCTGGAAATAGTCACGGCATTTTTTGTAATTCTTTCTTTTCTGATATATTCCCTATGTTCATTGGAATATTCTTCATACATGAACATCCAGCTCCTTCCATATCTTATTGAAATATATCCTGAATTCAGGAGCTTCTCTGCAGATAATAGGAGTCTTGTTTTCGCAGGTAGTCAGCTGAATAACATGCTCCGATTTAACTTCCCCCGGCCTCCTTGTAAGCACAATTATCCTGTCTGACATTGATACTGCTTCTGCTATGTCATGAGTAACAAGAATCGCTGTCTTTTTCTCCTTTTTTATAATAAGCCAGATTTCTTCAGAAATAGCAAGTCTTGTCTGATAGTCGAGGGACGAAAAGGGTTCGTCCAGAAGCAGTATTTCCGGATTGACAGCCAAGGTTCGTATCAGAGCCGCCCTTTGACGCATTCCTCCTGAGAGCTGATTGGGATAATAATACTTGAATTCACCGAGGCCATACTCTTCCAGCAATCTTTCAGCATTTCTCATTGTATCCTTGTTTAGTTTCTTTTGAATTTCAAGTCCTATGGTAGTATTCCTGAGTATTGTGAGCCATTCAAACAGATGATCCCTCTGCGGCATATATCCGACATTGCTTGCCAACCCTTTTACAGGCTCATTATTAATTAAAATCTCACCAGTGGAAGATTTTATGAGCCCCGAAATAAGAGAAAGCAAAGTAGATTTGCCGCAGCCGCTGGGGCCGACAATGCTGACGAATTCTCCTCTTCTTATGTCCAGAGATAGATTTTTAATGGCCTGGGTTTCACCGTCAAGTGTATGGTAGTTCATGGTCACGTTTTTTAGCTCTACTACCTTATCCACTGCTACACCCCCAGTAAGTTCTTATAACTCCATACTATTCATCAGCAGTGGTATTAGTGAATAAAAAGAATCATTGACAGGTATGGTACAGTTGCTTTTTATTTAAGTGTCTATATAAATACATTTTTGTGGTAAAATATTTCGTAGGTGCGAGGCACGAGCCGCGAGGTTAGCGAAGCGAGGTGAGGGGAATAATGTACAACACCATAGATTATGAACAGCTTGAAGGGGATTATGTGCTTGTTGATGTAAGGAGTCCGAAAGAGTATTCGGAATTTACAATACCAGGAGCTGTCAATCTGCCGATTTTTAATGATGAAGAGAGAGAACTGATAGGTACGGTATACAACTGTGGAAGCATAGATGAGGCAAAAAAAATGGGAGTGGATTTCGCTTCAAAAAAGCTTCCTCTTTTGTATGAAGAAATAAAAAGGCTCAGGGAAGGCCATGACAAGGTAATACTGTTCTGTGAGCGCGGAGGGTATAGAAGCAGTTCCCTGTGTGCGTTGCTAAACTCAATCGGTATCGGAGCAGTAAAGCTGAGAGGCGGGTATAAAGGCTACAGGGCTGTAGTAAATTCAATGCTGCCGAAATTAAACAGAGAAGTGAACTATATTGTCATACATGGCTATACCGGGACAGGGAAAACGAAATTGCTGAAAATGCTTGAAAGCAGAGGTTATGATATTCTGGATTTTGAAATGCACGCTAACCATAGAGGTTCTCTTCTCGGAGATGTGGGCTTGGGAAAACGAATAAGCCAGAAGCAGTTTGAATCCCTGGTCTACGACAGCCTGAAGAAAAGGAAATCCGACATGATATTTGTTGAGGGAGAAAGCAGCAGAATCGGGAATATAGTTATACCGCATTATATAATGCAGAGCATGAGAGAAGGAAAGCACATACTTGCAGTTGGAAGCATCGAAATGCGGGTTCGGAGGATAGTTGAGGAATATACCAAAGAAAAAAATTCCGATAAGGATATAATTAACTCTCTGGAAAAGCTGGGAAGGAATATTTCTGCAAGGAGAGTCGAAGAGTATGCAAGGGATATTAGGCTTAGGAATTACCATCAGGTGGCGGAAGATCTGATGATCAGGTATTATGATCCGATGTATGAGAATGAAATGAAAGAATTTGAATACGAACTGACTGTAAACACGGATAATATCCAGAAGGCCTGTTTGGATATGGAAAAATGGCTGAAAAAAGCAAAGCCGGAGTAAATTCTGCTCCGGCCCTGTTTTTTAATAATTATGGTTTTACCGTTTCAATTGCCTTTCTGGCAAATTCCTGGGTTACAATCTTATCATATTCAACTTTCTTATCCAGTTCCCCTGCGGTTTGCATTACTTCCTGCAGTAAATCAAGGGACTCCGGAGTTGTTATGGGATCGGTGCACCATGCATCAATTTCCTTGTATCTTTTTACAACTGTAACCAGGATATCATCGTCAGCGTCAGGGAAGAATGATTTGATAGCCTCGGCTATCTCTTCCGCTGTATGGCTGTGGACCCAGAGCTGGCCTTTATAGAAAGCATTTGTGAACTTCTGTATCATTTCAGGGTTCTTGTCAATAACACTTTCTGATGTGAAATATGCGGTATAAGCAATCAAACCGCTTTCCTCTCCCAATGAAGAGACTATTTTGCCTGCACCTTCCTTCTCAAGCATGGATGCGGTGGGCTCAAACAATGCCACATAGTCTCCGACCCCGCTTATGAAAGCTCCTGCTGTAGCTGTAAACTGCAGGTTGGTGATTATCTCGACGTCTTTACCCGGTATAATTCCATACTTCTTCAATACATATTCAAGTGTCATTTCGGGCACGCCCCCGGGCCTTCCGCCGATTATTACCTTTCCTCTTGTGTTTTCCCATTTGAATTCCGGTTCATCGTTGCGTGCGACCAGGAAGGAACCGTCCCTTTGGGTAAGCTGTGCAAATATTACAGCATAATCTTCCTTTCCCTGTTCGTAAACATAGATACTGGCTTCAGGTCCCGCAAAGCCGATGTCGCATTGGCCGGAAAGCAATGCGGTCATTGTCTTGTCCGCCCCTTGGCCTGTTGTCAGTTCTATTTCCAGGCCCTGTTCTTCAAAGAAGCCCTTATTGATAGCTACATACTGCGGAGCATAAAAGATTGAGCGCACCACTTCATTAAGCCTGACGGTTGTAAGCTCTTTCCTGCTGCAGCCTGCGGAAAGCATCGCCGCAGAAGAAAGCACAATAAGGACAACGAGTACAAGTGATACAAGTTTGGCAGATTTTCTCACCAAATACCCCCCTATCATAGTTTGGATACGACTGCTGCTATTATTTGCATATTATGTGATATATATTTTTTTGAGACAGTCCAAGGATTTTTTGATGAACTGCCGCAGAGGCAAAGCATAAACTGGTATTGGAACAGTATAATATTTATTACACTTATGGGGGAACATAAAAATATCAACTCGGAAGAGCGGGTCGTTCAAAAAACAACTGCATATATGAAAATGTAGTACGGAGAGGTAACTATGAATATTCCAAATGCATTGACAATTTTCAGACTTATACTGATTCCGGGTTTTGTCTACTATTACTTTTCTTCAATGCCGAATGGGGATAGAATAGCAATAGTACTGTTTGCGGCGGCGGGCGTGACAGATATACTTGACGGCTTTATCGCACGCAGGTGCAATCTTATCACAAGGCTGGGAACAGTGCTTGATCCCCTGGCGGATAAGCTGATGCTGCTTACTGTTCTTATAAGCGCAACAATGAAGAATCAGATTTCCTTCTGGATAATTATTGTCGTGGCGATAAAGGAGACTCTGCTGATATTGGGAGCAATCACGCTGTTCAATGATCATGACATAGTGGTACCTGCAAACAGGTTCGGGAAGCTCTCCACAATTGCGTTTTATATAGCGATTATTGCTGTTGCTTTTGATATACCATACAGCAGGGTAATGCTTGACGGGTTTGTGATAATTACTATTCTGGCATTGGTGGTATATGCGAATTGTTATATAAATATAAAGCGCCGGCAGAGGATATATAAAACGTGAAACGCCTGATAAAAAAATAATATTGACAAATCCGCACAACTCTAATAAGATATATAATAATTAGAAGGCAAGAGACAATAGGCGATAGGCAATAGGTTCAGCAGGGCTTCGAAGCCTGGCATGCAGCCCATACCCTATAGCCAATTGCCAATAGCCTCAAAAAAGCAATGAGGAAGAGGAGTAGGCATTAACCGCCTTTTAGAGAGGGAAACCCACAGGCTGAAAGGTTTTCCGGGTACGGCACTGCTGAAGGTAGCTTCTGAGTTCCTGCTGTGAATAGAGTAGCATCAGGCGGGTCTGCCCGTTACAGTTCAAAGAGCCGGTGTTTGCCGGAAATAAGGTGGTACCGCGAATAACCTTCGCCCTTAACATGGGCGGGGGTTTTTTATTTTACAGAACTTTTCAAATTCAACTGCGAGGAGGATTTAACATGGACGAATCAAAAAATATTGCAAAAACTTATGACCCGAAACAAGTAGAAGAGAGATTGTATGAGATCTGGATGGAAAAAGGATATTTTACTCCTGTGATCGATAAGAACAAAGAGCCCTATACTATAGTGATACCTCCGCCGAATATTACCGGACAGCTCCATATGGGCCATGCAATGGACAATACTATACAGGATATACTTATAAGGTGGAGAAGGATGCAGGGATACTGCACACTCTGGCTCCCGGGTACGGATCATGCAAGCATAGCTACAGAGGCCAAAATAGTTGAGACTCTGGCAAAAGAGGGAAAAACGAAGTATGATTTGGGAAGAGAAAAATACCTTGAGATGGCTTGGGACTGGAAGCATGAATACGGCGGAAGGATACTTAACCAGCTGAAAAAACTTGGAAGCTCCTGTGACTGGACCCGTGAAAGGTTTACCCTGGATGAAGGCTGTTCAGATGCGGTTTTGGAGGTTTTTGTCAGATTATATGAAAAGGGGCTTATATACAGGGGTGAGAGAATAATAAACTGGTGCCCCAAGTGCAAGACTTCCATATCTGATATTGAGACTATTTATGATACTGCGAAAGGGCACTTCTGGCATGTGAAGTACCCCGTAAAGGACAGTGACGAATATATAGAAATTGCCACTACAAGGCCGGAGACAATACTGGGAGATACTGCCGTAGCGGTTAATCCAAATGACGACAGGTACAGGCATCTCGTCGGCAAGACATTGATACTGCCGCTTATGAACAGAGAAATACCGGTAATAGAAGATGAGTATGTCGATATGGAGTTTGGAACCGGAGCAGTTAAGATAACACCGGCCCATGACCCCAATGACTTTGAAGTAGGCACGAGACACAATCTTCCGATGCCAAGGATACTGAATGATGACGGTACAATAAACAGCTTAGGCGGTAAATATAAAGGGCTGGATCGGTATGATGCAAGGAAGCAGATTGTTAAAGATTTGGAAGAACAAGAGCTGTTGGTTAAAACAAAAGAACATGAGCACAATGTGGGACACTGCCAAAGGTGCAGCACAACAATAGAGCCTTTGCTTTCAAAGCAGTGGTTCGTTAAGATGAAGCCCCTTGCTGAGCCTGCAATAGAGGTTGTAAGGGGCGGCAGGGTAAAATTCGTGCCGGAGAGGTTCACGAAGATCTATTATAATTGGATGGAAAACATTCAGGATTGGTGCATTTCAAGACAGCTGTGGTGGGGGCACAGGATACCCGCTTACTACTGTGAGGACTGCGGAGAGGTAATTGTATCAAAAACAGCACCGGGCTCCTGCAAAAAATGCGGAGGGAAGCTTAAGCAGGATGAGGATACCCTGGATACCTGGTTCAGTTCTGCCTTGTGGCCTTTTTCCACCCTTGGCTGGCCGGAAAAGACTGAGGATCTTGAGTATTTCTATCCTACAAGCGTACTGGTTACCGGATATGATATCATATTCTTCTGGGTTGCCAGAATGATTTTCTCAGCAATGGAGAATATGCAGGAAGAGCCTTTCAGGCATGTCCTGATTCATGGCATAATCAGGGATTCTGAAGGCAGGAAAATGAGCAAATCCCTCGGAAACGGAATAGACCCTCTTGATGTAATTAACAAATACGGTGCGGATGCATTGAGATTCAACCTGATATCCGGCAACTCTCCCGGAAATGATATGAGATTTTTCTGGGAAAAGGTTGAGGCCTACAGCAACTTCGCCAATAAGATATGGAACGCTTCAAGATTCGTTCTTATGAACCTGGATTATGACAGGGTAAAGAATGCAGTTCCGTCGGAATACTCATCAAGCCTGACTGCGGCGGACAAGTGGATAATAAGCAGGTTCAATACCGTAGTAAAAGAAGTCACCGAAAACATGGAAAAATTTGAGTTGGGCATTGCGGCACAGAAGATTTATGATTTCATGTGGTCGGAATTCTGCGACTGGTATATTGAGTTGGTAAAGCCAAGGCTTTACGGGGATGACGAGGAAACAAAGCTGGTGGCACAAGCTACCCTGTGCGATATATTAAAAGGGACAATGCAGCTGCTGCACCCATTCATGCCGTTTATTACGGAAGAGATATACCGGCACCTGCCATCGGAATATGAATCAATTGTGATTTCCAGGTGGCCGGAGTATAATGGGCAGGCATATCAGCCGGAAGAAGAGCGGAGGATGGAAAAGGTCATGGAAGCAATAAGGGGCATAAGAAATGTAAGAGCTGAGATGAACGTTGTTCCTTCCAGAAAAGCCAAGGCAATTGTAGTAACAGCAGATAAAGATGTAAAAGAGGCTATTGAGGAAGGCAGGCTATACTTTGAAAGGCTGGCTTCTGCTTCAGAGGTTGTTATACAGGATTCCAAGGAGGGCATTCCGGAGGGGGCAGTATCAGTACTTATTAATGGTGCTGAGATATATTTGCCTCTTGAAGACCTGATAGATTTCGAAAAAGAGCTTGAAAGGCTTAACAAGGAGAAGGATAACCTGGAAAAGGAACTGCAGAGGGTCAAAGGAAAGCTCAGCAATCAGGGCTTTATAGGAAAAGCCCCCCGGAGTGTAATAGAAGAGGAGCGGACTAAAGAAAAGAAATACCAGGAAATGCTGAATAAAATATATGAAAGAATAAACTCACTGAAAAAATGACGGAGAGTAAAAAGCGATGAACTATAATGAAGTTGTGGACCTGATAGACACAACGGTGAAATTCGGATGCAAACCCGGCCTTGAAAGAACTGAGAAGCTTCTGGAGCTGCTGGGAAATCCCCATAAAAAGCTCAGGGTGATTCATGTAGCGGGCACCAACGGCAAAGGCTCAACAGCGGCAATG